>JAEAME010000074.1_pt1 | contig 149993 bp, 234 predicted proteins | sample 8958731 | NCBI WGS metagenome assembly JAEAME01 (sample SAMN16933194, study PRJNA681113) | bioreactor sludge metagenome | isolation source: anerobic bioreactor sludge (Control) | place: India:Bengaluru | collected 2018-10-24
GTATTTATTATTTTTTGAAAATTTGTTTATATCTCTACTATTTGGTAAATGACCTAATATTTCTTTTATTTCAAGATATTTATTTATCATATCTTCTTTTATACGCTCTTCATTAAATTTTTCTAAATCATAACCCATTGCTTTATAAATTTCTTTTTTAGTTTTATATTTACTATATAATAAAGATTCGCTTATAAAATCACTATTATTAAAATATTCAATAGGTGGAAGAATAATATGATCAATTAAATACAAATCAACCAATATATCAAATTCATCTTTTATTTCTTTATATTCATAATTGTTGTTTCTTTTAAATAATTTTTGTCTATTTTCAGGAATTACAATTTCTGCCAATTCTAATGCTTTTTTAAAACTACCAAACCTATTAAAATATGTTGTTGAACTCGGTAAACCATTAGAGGTATTAAATTCTCTTTGTGTTGGAAAATCTACTTCTTCGTAATACTTTTTCATAATATCTAATAAATCTTTGTCTGTGTAGTTATTCATTTTTATATCTCCATTCATATTTTTTGTATTATAAAAGGACTATTCTAATAGAACAGCCCTTTATATTTAATTTATTTTACATCGGTAATGTTTTTCTTTTCTATTTCTTTAATTCCATTTTCATCAAAGTAATCACCCAATACATCATCAATCTCCAAATCATTGTAAATCTGAATCATGTTTTCACTACTCCATCCAAAAATATCTTTAATTACACCTGAAGGGAGGTTATTCGATACTAAGCCTGTACAAAAATTATGTCTTAATGAATGCCAGTAAAAATCAACATTTAAATAATCACTGAATAGTTCTGCGTAATAATTCAAAGAAGATTCACTCATCCTTTCCCACTTGTCATTTTTCTTAATAACAAATAAGTCGTCGATATTAATACCTAGTTTTTCTCGTTCAGTTATCCACATATCAAAATAAGGTTTAAATTTATTTTTAAGTGTGTATTTTTGAAGCTGTTTCCCAAGCTTTCCACGCCCTTTGGTTTTGATTTTTTCAGGTGTTTTATATAATGAACCGTAAATAACATTATCTTCAGTAAAATATGAAACCTTGAATCTTAATAATTCTGATTTTCTACTACCAGAAGCCCATGCAAGAGCCAAAGCACACGCTTGTTGATATTCTTGTTTTTCAACTAAATTATCCAATAGCTTTTGAACTTCTTCATCTTCTAATATAGTTTTTTCTCTTACGGCTTGTTTTTCTGGGGCAGGAATTTTATTAATTATATTTCTGAATTGAGGATAATCGTCATCTAGTATTGCTTCAATAAAGTTACTAAGACTACTTAATGAAGCTCTAAGTCTACGAATTCTACTTGAACTTAAATTCATAGTATTCAGCATATAATTTTGATATTTTATCATTTGTCTTTTGGTAAAATCAACAAAGAAAGTATTCTTATTGTGTTCTAAATTCCATATAAAAAATATTTTAATATCCGATATGTAGTTTTTAATAGTTAATTCTGATTTATCAGTAGATTGAAGATAATCAACAAATTCATTTAAAAGTTCCTTGTTTTCTTCTAATACTAATTCATATCTTTCATCATCAACAACTTTGTTATAAACAGTCGTTCTTGCCATCTCTTCACTTCTCTCTTATTGTAATCCAATCTTAGCCAAAGCAACTCCTAATATGACACTTACTAAAATTATCATAACTTGCTTCATTAAGATATTCCACTTTTTAGCATCCTTTTTATCATCTTGATTTTTAACTTCATTTAAATCTGTATCTAATTTATTAACTTTTTCATCAACTTTATCTATTTTTTTATTTAAATTTACATCTATTTTTTCTAATTTTTCATTAGTTGTAGTTGATTCTTTAGCTAATAATTCAACAGATGTTGCTAATCTATTAATTGCATCAGTTTGATCTTGTAGCCTATCTATATCTTTATCGTATTGCTCACATTTTTGCTCAACTTTTGTTTCAAGTCTCGCAACCCTAGTTTCTATTGTTTCATCCATATTTTATTTACCTCATAAAAGTCGAATTTTATCTTGTATTATCTTTTTTGAACTTGATATTTTTCAAACTTTATGATATACTCTACTTATACATTTCATTATGTATAAAAAGACAGCTAGATTAACTTAACCGTGAAATAGCTGTCTTTTATTGCCATATAAATATATCAACATGTTATTATCTTCGCTTAAAACCGATTTAAACGCCCCGTTTTTAGTATGTAATATTGTTCTGAACTATTTCTTCTGTTACTTTATCAGAGAACAATACTAATTTCATTTTATTATAAGCTTCAAGTGCATACTTGCAAGCAGCAGTCAAGAATACAGCTACAACTACTAAGTTAGAAAATATTTCTTCATATTCTGCTGGTATTGCAAATCCTACTTTATCAGCAAATAACGGCAATGTGGTAACTACCATTACAAGCAAAGTTGTACCTATCCCAAAAGTAGCAATCTTGATTCCACTATTTATGAGTTTTTCTTTTTCAAATTCCTGATTTAACATTTTAATATTGTACCAAAGAGAGAATGCCATATTACTTGCATAAGCCCCCACAAATAATAACATTCCTATTCCTACATTAATTAAATTTTCTAATACTATATCTAACATATTTACCCCTTTCTATTTATCTACACACGCACTTGCCAACTTAATTATTAAAGCTGAACCCCATGTGTAAGCTTTTAAATAATCTATTGTTCCCAAAGATAAACCAATCTTATTTAATATAATCTTTGCATTTTCTTCAGTTATTTCTAAATCTGTATACCACGATTTATAAGTTTTCTTTTGAATAGCAGAGTGTAACTTTTCAAATAATGCATCCGCATAAGTGTATTTGTTCATGTAATTTATAGCGTCAACACCGATTTTACTTTCAGTTTGGACATATTTTCTATAATCGGTATCAATTAATTTAGCTTTAAAATCTAGCCAAGCTTGTTCATCTCTAACATATGGATTAGGGCAGTATTTTCCAGTGACATCATAATGTCTAATCACATGGTCGGAATCTATTCCATATTTATCCATTAAATATTTGACTAATTTTATAGTTGCGTTAACTGTTTCTTCTTCAAAATACCAATCGGCAGAAGTTGATTATATATCACCATAGTTTCTTACGCACATTTCAATTCCAATAGAATTACTGTTTGTGCAGATTTTAAAGAATGTATGACCGCCAGAACCTTGCAAATTGCCACCGCATTGCCAGCCTATATCCTCATCTCTAACACATTGATATATCTCGCCATTAAAACCTACAAAGTAATGTGCTGAAGCTCCACGATATGTATTGTAAAACCATGAACAGTTTCCTAATGCACTTCCAGTTGCTCCTACATAGTGAATTACTATATATTTAATGTCACCCTTTTTTCTGTTGGCATCTGTATAGTTAATCAATGTTAAATATTGAATTATATCTTCGGTAGAAACGTTAGTTACTTTTAATTGTTTGACGTTTTCGGTCACTTCTTCGTCAATACCTTCAATTTCAATTCCACCCATTTCATCAGGATTAAATTGATTTCTGAATATTTTTAATTCTTCAGGTGTCATTTGGTTAGCAAGTTTTAGTTCCATACAATCACTCCTTGCCTAATTTATTTTTCATTGCTGTTGTAGTATTCTCTACTGTATCTTCAATTTTTTCTGTGATTGTTGTTTGGATGTTTTCTTTTATGTCTTCCGTCATATCAATCTTTTTATTGTTCATTGCATCAACTGTTCCGTCAATCATATCGCTGATGAAGTCGTTTGTTTTTATGCCGAAAATTCTTAAATTTTTAATTACATATTCTTTTTTCTCAGCACCCATTTTCGAGCCAGTTATTTTCTTTTCTGCATGATTGACTAAAAGATTAATAAGCCATTCAACAAACATTTTAATGCGTGGTAAAATCAGCCTAGCTAATGCACTTATAAATCCAAGCATGATTGCAGAAATTATAATATCTTTCACTTATACCACTCCTATTCAATTACCCAATAATCAAAAGTGTGTTCCTTCATAAATTCATACGATAGGTAGAAATAACCGTCATCTCCGAAGTCTTTGCCCCAAGAATTTCTCACAATAAAATATCCGTTATCATCATTAGAAGTTGTTAATTTTCTAAATATTGAATTTAAAAATCCCGTTTTCATTTTAGCTTTGCCAAAATTATCATCGTAACCAACTATTAATACTGCATGACCGCCTAAGAATTTTTCATTCTTTTTAGGCATCGGAACTATACCTGTTTGCATAACTCCTCTGGATTCAAAACTTGAATATATTTCCATACCAATCATTACTGGTTGTTGCTTTTCAACTAAATATTGCTTGATTTGTTCTATATTTAAAAGCTTTTTATAAGCATTTATTTTATAATTTTCAGCTTCTTTATCTGCTTGTTCAGAAGGCATATCTCTAAATTTAGATGTTATATATGGATGCAGTTTTTCAGTACAAACACCAAACTTTTTCAAAGCCTTACCAATTGAACGCATTGTTGCACCGTTATCTTCGTTTATTGTATCTTCAAGAAATCTTTCCTTATAATATAAATAGAGTCGAGAATGAATTACATTAGTACCCTTTAACATCATATAAGCACCAACGCCAGCATTTCCCGTACAACTGCCTAGATTTCCTTGATCGAAAACAGGAGGGCATTTTTCTCTTAAATCTTTTATATTTGGAAGTTCTATCGGTTCAATATTTTCAACAACTGAAGCCTTTAAATCTCGTTCATCATCTTCCTGTCTAACGAGTGGATATTTTCTTTCCATTATATCAATCCTTTTTAATTTAATTTTTCTAGTAATCTAACTAAAATTGCAGACATTTCAGCTCTAGTAATTGTATTATTTGGTCTGAATGTTCCATCTTCAAATCCTACAATTAATCCTTCATCTGTGCAAATATCAACATAAGATTTAAACCAGTCTGTATCTTTTACATCTAAAAAAGTCATTTCATCACCTCTAATTTTTTCTAGTGCTTCTAACTTATCTGTTAAAGGTAAAATAGGTAGTCCCCAACCGAAATAATTATCATCGCTAGGAGTTCCTAAGTCTATACAAAGTGATTTTAATATTTCTACACATTCTTCTTGATTAAAATCACCATATCTTTGTAATAACAACGCTATCATGCAAGCTAATGCTGGACTTGCCGCACTTGTGCCACCACCTCTGGCTAAGAATGACACGAAATCTAATTCTTCTCCAATTGCACTATAATAATATCGTTCAATAGTTTTACAATCTTCTAATAGTTTAGCAGCACCAATAGCAATTGCAGTATCATCTCTCGACCAACAACCTCTTACTCCTTGACTGCCATCATTCCCAGCCGAACATAAAAAAATTACACCTTTTCTCTTGCTGATATCTTTAAGGTAATTTTCTCTTGCTCTTGAAACAAAACCAGCATATGAACGTGTAACAATTTTTATATTATATTTATTTATTGCATCTTCAAAATCTAATCTTTCCCCATTGATTACAATAGTTGTTTCACCTAACACATCACCACTCGAAGTGCCGCTAATTGTTCCATTTAATAAAGTTACTTCTGGGGCATAATCATTTATAACTTTATTTGTCATTAACATATGATCACTATTATCTTCTGCATTAAGAATTGTAATTCCTTTACCCTTATATCCCATATTATGATAATCTAATATGTGATTAAATTTAATTTGTCGTGCAAGATTTTTTATTTGAAGGTCTGTATATGTTTCAGCCATAATAATCCTCCTTTCTATTTTTGTTCAATAAAATGGGAACTAATTCTCCCTTGTCTACATAATTTATCAACTCTTGTTCTCTAATTGGATCACATACTCATTTTTATATAATATTAAAACAAGTAGAAATTCCTAGAGTGCATAGGAAACGAGTTTGCAACCTCGCTACTTGCTTTTTTTAACATAATTTAATTTTGCCTGTAACTTAAAAATTACATGGTAAATTTTGGCTTGTATACAAAATAAAAGTTATACGACATTTTTGAAAATCTAGTTTTACTTACAATTTCAACGTTTTATTCAATTTGCAAGAAAACTTGCAGGATTTTTAGATACTTTTTGTACTTTTGACACTCAAAAGTATGTTTGTTCGATTGTTTTCATGAAAGTTGTCTTGCAAAACTAAAAAAGGTCATAATTAAAAAAGTGCCTTTTAACTTAATATATAAGCTGCAAAACACTTTTTTAATTTAATCTAATTTAGTTGTTTGCTTTATTATGTTATTTTAATTTAATCTTTACCTAATTTAATAACCAATAAAATACACATTTTAACTACTATGTGTATTTGTGTTCTTTTATGCGTATAGTTAGACTTCCATATTTTTCTTTTGTTCCCTAGATTAAACCAAACATTTTGCAAAGTGTTTCCACTAATTCATCTTTTTCTTTTGTAGATAGATTTTTAAAAGGCTTGCCTTTTGTCTTTGCTTGCTGTTCAGCTTTCAATGTTTTTATTTGTTCTAATTGTTCTTTAGTCATTATGCACCTCCGACAAGTACGTCTATGACTTCTTCGATTGTAACGACTTTCGTTTCTGTTGTGGTTACTCTTTCTTCCAAAGTTGGTTTTGCAACAACATTTTTCAAACTGTCAATATATTCTTGTGTTGCACCCTCTATCCATGTTTCACCATTCCATTTAGGTTTATAAAAACCTTGCGGGCATGGTGTTTCTATTGTAAATTCGTTTATTTCTTCAACAAAAGTATCTTCTATAAAGAAGCCCTGTTCGTCTATTTTTCTAACAAATATCATATTTTATCCTCCTACGCTTCAGCGGCATATTTAACACCAGTTAAATCAACCCAAACAGTCGATGACGCCCCTCTTACCCATACACTACCCACACTGTTAATACTTACATTTTTAACCAAATCATAACCATTTGATATAGGTATATTTAGTTCAACTAAAGTTCGATAACCAAGTGATACAATAAACGCTTGAGCTGATAATGATGTTCCATAAAGCCTACCTTTAAATTCAACTTCTCCTGTTGTTAATTTCCTATATCGAACAGGAAATCCACTAACTTCTGTAAAGCCATTTAACAACGTAGGTGTTATCCACGCTTCTTGCACTTTATTAGCTTTCGTACTATCAATTTTACTACTACTCCACGTTTTATTTAGTGCTGTTTGGGTATCATCAACTTGGTCAAATACTTCTATTAAAACAGCATCTACATCTTGCCACGCACTTTCAATATACTGTTGATACCCTGTACCAACTTTGATAAACAACTTATCAACTAATTCCGTTGGGTTAGCAGTAAAGTACGTATCTCTTGCTGTCACATCTGTAAATTGATGATTAAGTGTTACAACTGTCTTGGAAGCCAAAGAGTTAATTTGTGCCTCATTCCTTGTAGCTTTATTATTAGCATTAAAAATTAATTTTTCTAATTTGTTCATTATAGAATCCACCATCCGTTTCCTGTGGCTGGATTTATATTTTCTTTGTTAAAAACCCAATATAATTTTGAGTCTAATTCATAGAAAATCGCTTCAGTCTTTACATTATCTGTCGGCTTAGGATCAGTGCTCAATCCTGTAAAATCTATTTTTCCATAAATTTCATCACCATGTTGTGTAATTGCCATATTGTTCACTCTCTTTCTTTTTAATTTAATTACATTAAAAAATCGTGATGTAAAAACGTTGATATTTCAACACCACGATTATGATAAAAATTTCATTTTATTGTAATAAAAAAAAGAACTTCAAAGTTCTTTTAATATTACATGTTTACTTAATTATACTGTTGAATGATTACTATTAATAAAACGTTTAATATTGTTATTTTCTGCATTTACAACAAAAGATGAACCTTTAACTGATTTAACTTTTATATATTCGTTGAACCATAAATATTCATAAATATCAGCATTGCAATTTTTAAGAATTATTAAATCTTGTCCATTTGAAGCCAAATCACCTATTTGAATAGTTCGAGATGTACAATTTCTTAACTCAAATATCCCTTCGCTCAAAGTATTATTATAGTTATGTCCCCATAATTTGCCGTTAGAAATAACATTAATTAATTTAAAATGTTCTTTACCTCTCCACCCTACAGCAAACGTATTAGCATATCCATCTGATGGATTATCTCCTGATCCTAAACGTTGTTCGTTAATTAAATTTAAATCGATACCCTCAAATGTTCCTATAAAACAAGGATTATCTATGTGCAAGGGAGCTTTACAATTATTGCTTATTATAGTACAATTTTGAATAGACGTGTACTCAATATTTTCAGTGGTATTTATGTCAATTGTGGCTTTTTCCCATGCAAAAATATCATCTCTTTTAATTATTTTAACACCATTTTTGCTTTGCCCAACTATTGTTACATAATTTTTTAATGCTATCCCAATATTCCCACTATTAGAATAATCATATGTACCATTTAAAACCTTTATTATATATCTTTTTAACTTCGAGTTATCTTCGATTTCTCTTATAGCTTCTCTTATATCCGTATAATCACAATTTACTCCAACAACACCATCTTGCTTAACTATCTTTTCTACATATGTGGTTTGTGGAATTTGTGATTTTAAAAATATTAATGACAAAATTATTAAAAGTGTCATATAACGATTCTTCATTATTTTCACCCCTATTAATTATATCATTTAATTATTTATTTTACAACAATATATTATTTAATTTAATCTATTAAATTAGTTTTATTTGTCGTTTATTATTCACTATATTGTTTCCAAATGTATAACCTATAATATCTCCAGAGGTATATGGAATAATATTTCCACTATTATTGAGTTCAACAGGGCTGTTTGATGGAATTTCTTCTGAAAAAACAGTTGGTGTCGTCCCCAATTCTAATATTAATCCATCACAATAAAGATTATTATTTTCACCATTTATTAATAGTGTCATTCTTATTTTAGTGGCTTGAGAATTTGTTGTTAATGTCGTAGAAACTCTCTGCCATTCTCCTGTTAATGTAAATGATATTGGAACATTTGTAATGCTAGTAAGAGCTTCATTTGTCGATAATATTTCTATCTGACCAGTTAAACCAGCTATGCCTTTTATAAATGCACTTGCTACATAAGAAGTATTAATTTGACAAGGTTTAAACGTAGAATCGAAAGAACCAAAAGATTTTCCACTATTACATGTTAACAATATAGAATTATTACCAAAATAATGTTCGACTGATGATTGCACGATTACAGATTGATAAGGTGTGAATTCAGATATATCTGTCTCAATGGAAAATTGATTTTCACTTAATAAATTAGATTCAGGTGATAAACCATAACTTGAATTAGATTCTGGTATAAAAACATATCCACTATGTTGAATTAATCCAAATTCACCTGATAAAATTTCTTCTAATGTTATACCATATAATTTTTTCCCATATATCCACGGTTCAATACTATTCATATCTTGATTGCCACCCAAACTAACCAATGTGTTTTTAGCTATTGTGTCAAGAGTTGAATTTAAACAATAATTGTGAATTTTTTCGCTCATACATGGATATTTGCCATCAAAGTAATTCTCTAAAGCATCATATGTTCCAGCGTGGTCATTAATTTTAAAATATCCAATATCATTACCTTCAAAAGCAAAATCAAATGATGGTGTTTGATATGACCGATTTCCTCAATATTCACTAAACCATAAGTGTTCGAAATATTCTGCTTTGCAACCGTTAATAATAACGTGATCCCTTCCATAACTAGTTAAATCGCCAATTTGTATATATTTTGAAGTACAATTAATCAATTCAAACATTCCTTCACTTGAAGTATTGTTATAATTGTGTCCCCACAGTTTCCCATTCCCTCTAACATTCTTTAATATAAAATGTTCTTTATTTCTCCATCCTACAGCAAAATTATTTTGATAATCTCCTGTGGATATAGCTTGCTCATTAATTAAGTCTAAGTTTATTCCTTCAAAAGTGCCTATAAACTTTGAATTATCTATATGTAAAGGACATTTGCAGTTGTTACTTATTATAGTACAATTTTGAATAGACATATAATCAATATTTTGAGTAGTGTCTATGTCGACAGTCGCTTTTTCCCATGCAAAAGTCGAGTCTCTTTTGACAATAATAACATTAGCTTTGCTTCTCCCGAGTATTGTCACATAGTTTTTAAGCGAAACTCCTATATTATTACCATTATCAGAATAATCATACACTCCATCCAAAACTCTTAGAGTATATCTTTTAAAAAAACTATTATCAGTAATTGCAGTTAACGCAGATTGTATATCTGTGTAATCACAATCTACTCCTATCGTACCACCTTGCTTGACTATTTTTTCTATTGAAGTTGGTTCTGTCCCCGACAATGAATCTACTTTTGCATTAACTTCGTCAATAGCATTTTGCACATCAACTGACATTAACCCACTTGTTGTATTATCATAACTTATATCAACTCCAGAAGAAATACCACCAATGCTAAAATAATCTAATAAGTTCCAAGGAGTTATACCATCACCAAGTTTACATTTTTTAGTATCAGTTTCTATCCCAAATTCACCTTCGGCTAAAATAGGATTAGCACTTACCCATTCAGATGCAGCGCCATTTCTTAATTGCACTTTTTGTGCCATGTTATCCCACCTTTACCATACCAAATTCACAGGCATTACAAACAGTGGAACTACTTGCCGAAATCGTTATAGTTACATCGCTGTTTTGATAAATTTTAAGTTCAATATAATCATTTACCGACATGTCCCAAATAGTATCAATACCTGTGGCTACACCATAAATAAGATTTGCTGGTACTTTACTAGCGGCAATTTCAATTGTTCCATTGAGCAAAATAATTAAATAGACGAAATCATTTGTCCCTGCCGTCCCTATGATATGCCCAAATATATGATACTTCCCTGCGGTTTTACAAGTTAATCTAGTATTATTTGTTGTTATATCATGAATGCTATCATTATCAAATCTTTCAGAATTAAATGATAAAATAGTATTTGCATTATTAGGGCAATCTTGAGTCGCATTATGATAAACACGGCATGATGGTATTGCAATACTACTGCCACCATTTGTATTAGCACTCAAAAAACACCTTTTGTCAATTGTACTAATAATTTCTCCGCTTGAAGTTGTTGATATATAAAGCGGGAATTTGCCACTTGTGAATCCTACTATATTAGCACTTATAACTCCTTCTGTGGAAATTTCTATATAATTTGTAGTATTATCGGTCAAAGCCAATAACCCATTTGTAACATCGGTTATTATATTATCATTTCTTATACTGCCTATACCATAAGCAAAATTTAATCCATTATGATTACCAACTTTAAATGGATCAATTGTTTTTGGATACGAACTTATTAATGCCATTAAATCACCTCTCCCATTAAAATATCACCGTCTGTTGAAAATAATATTTCACCATTATTACACAGAGGTTCGTAATATCTATTATTTAAATTTCCACTAGCCAACGTAACCCACTCAACATTATAGTTGGTTGTATCTACTTTAGATAACACCTGCCCTGCATTCCCACCTGAAGGTATAAGCATATTTTCTGAAAATGTAGTTTCTGGATAAGTAGAATCTGGCTTTCCACCATCTATATTGCCAACAACTAAATTTGAAGTGCCCGATGTATCACCAAATTCCAATCCATCTTCTGTATTTTTAACTAGCAATATTTTTCCCGCTTGATTTGTATAAGATAAAGGAGTATCACTATGATTTATAAAAGCGTGTTCTTTTAATGCATGGCTATGTGTTGATATTTCACCTGTTAAAATAGCTTCAATTTCTGATTTAGTCATTGCTCCAGAACCTTTAGACATCCACCAGCCAGTAGTGCTATTTGCTAATAACAATGCTTGTTCTGTTTTTTTAAGTGTTGTAATAACTGTGTTGTAATAAATCGTCACAATTCCATTTCCAACATTAGAAATTCTATACCATAAATTATCATTTGGGCTAGGCATAGTAATAGTAGTTGAAGTAGACGAAGTACAAACAATATCTCCAATCTCTTCATATAATAAAGTTACACTTGTGGTTTTTTGAGTTGTGTCAATTTGTTTAATCATATATTCACCCTTTTAAATAATCCACTTTCGTCTTTAAAATAAATCATTCTTTCTTCCTGATAACCATTGCTTAAATTGCTTTTTAAATTTCTTATCCTTTTATTGTTTTTTGCTGTCATATTATATAAAATCCCATTATTTCCATTATTTGATTTATCTACAATAGGATTTGAAACATCTTTACCTCTATAAAATAAAACGCAATTTTCAGGTATTATATCTTGACTTAAATTATTAAATCTATTTAAAACTTTTGTTGAATCCCACATTTCTGAATATTGTGCCGCTATATAAATTTCTCCATAAAAGGGGGCTTTTGTGTGATATATAGATTCATAAAGTTGATCCCCTATATAAACGCTGTTAGTGTTTATATTTCTTGGAGAAGTAAATAAATTTTTAGAATCATTAAGAACACCATTAACATATAAATACATTTTTGTCATGTCTGCTGTGCAAATTACGTGATATGGTTTATAAGCTTTAATAACTTCTGAACCGTAAATATTTTCAATTTGATCATCCGTTTCATTACTTAATTTCCATATAAGTGCTCCTAATTTATAATTCGGATCACCCACTGCTATTGCTGAATTTGCGATATATAAATCACAATCAGCGTGCCAAAATGGTTTAGTATAGAGTGCTTGCCCTGTGTTTTCTACATACGTCATAAACCAAACTTCTATTGTTAAAGAAGGAGTATTAAGTAAATCAGAATTAGGACAAGCAATATATGAATTTACACCATTAAATTGTAAACTATTATTGTATAAATAAAATGCATTTCCCATTTAATACTCCTCCCAACTAGAACCGTTTGTGATTAATGATATGCTTTCTTTAGGATAAAGACACATATTTGATTTACCGTTTATTGTCCCTATTAAAGTTACAATATCATTGCCAGTGCCAATATTACTAATTTTCTTTATTATTCCCGCTGGAATTGCGGAGTGTAGCGTTATAGAAATTGTTCCGCTTGCACGGATAATTTCATTATCAGATTCTAATAAAGTTGTGCTTGCAGTTAAAGTTGTAATATCATATCTTGAATAGTCATTAGTATCTACCCATAAGTCTTTTGCTTTAGCTGTAGTTGGAGTATCGTCTTGCACCCATATTTGAATCATTCCTGAAATAGTTGTATTTGCATTATAAGTAACGCTAGTAAATTGACTTAAATCTATACCACTATCGGTAATTTTGAATATTGTAGATGCACCCGTAACACTGTTTCTATAATCTATATAAAATCCATCTGTTCCTTTGTAAATAAACGTTTTACCATTATCGCCAGTACCAGTTCCTGCACCTAAAGTAATTGTAGGTTGATTGGTTCCGTCAACTAATTGGTATCCATATTTACCTTTGATTAATTCTGTATATGTATATACCATTACAGCTTCAAGACTTCCATCTGTAACACTTGTTACAAAATTATGAGTATCATCTGTCCAATATAATAAATCTCCAGTTTTATCTCCTGTCCGTGCTTGCGTAGTTCCACCAGCATATGTAGCTTCAACAAATTCTATATATTGGTCGTAGATACGAATGTAGTTTACTTGTGCTGTGTTGGATGCTAGGTAATTTCTAATTTTGTCTGAAGTGGATAGATTGTCTACTAATAGATTCCCGAGTGCAGTTGTTCCAGACATACCACCTGTGATATATTGACCGTCTATTTTGCCTGTTAGTTCGTCTATTATGGAAGTTTTTACACCATCAATTGTTAAGAATAAATCATCTGCTTCAATGTCACCTTTGACAGTCAATAAGCCAGTAGTTTTGTTAAATGTTAGTTTACTGTTGCCGAATGATACATCACCAATTGATGTAATGTTACCGTTTATGTCAATTATTAGATTACCATCACCAGCATTAAAAGTAGAACCACTTATTGTACTAGCTGTGATATTACCCGAAAATATCGCATTACCTTCTGAGTCTAAATAAACGACATCTGTCCAAGTTTCGCCTACAAGTTTCTGTATTTTAAAACCATCTGTAGGATCAAGGATTATTTTGTTTTTTCCGTTATTTCCGATAACACTAAATATTGCATTAATTAAAGTAGCAGATTCAGCATCCAAAGAGAATGTGTTTGAACTATTTTTTATCAAAAGTTGAGAACCAGCCAGAATTTGACCACAAATTATTTCCCCCGACACGCCGTACGCCGTACCGCCAGAGCCTAAGTTTATTTCACCGATTCCTAATTTTGCAGTATTCCAATTGTCATCAGTGAATAATAATTTGTTGTTGATAAACTTCCATTGTTTTAAACTATAAACATTTTCTGATTCCTTTTTTCTACCTTGCAAACCCGTGCTGTCAAAAGTTATTTCTTGTCCAGTTGCAGATTTTATTTCTTGTAAATCAAGATTTAATCCATTTTGAAAAAAGTCATCAGTTTTGCTTTTAGCTCCCGAATTAACGAACAATCCCCATTCAAGACTTGAATTATTAACCTTGCTTGCCATACTTGACACTGTGTTGGATAAATATTCGCCATAATCTTCACTCGCACTTTTTAATCTCATTTCTGTACTAAATAAAAATTGAACTTCTGAGTTATTATCGTCTAACGGAATATCTAAACCTAACAAAATAGGATAACTTAAATTTCCTTTTGAATCTTTTAATGTTACCTGAACACCCCAATCAAGTTGTGAAGTAAATAGTTGGTATTGTTCTTGTGAAATAAAATCCTCATGTGCTATTGTAAATTCGTATTTTAAATCTTTATTTTTTGATAAAAGTCTTTTATATTTATCATATAAATCTTGTGCAGTTTGTTGAATTATATCATCCGTGTCGATTTCATTTACCACAAAGTTTTCATCTGTTATAGATTGATGATATATAAATCTATCTAATTCTTTGATTTGATCCACAGTAAAAAATGTACTCATTCTAACTGCATTTTGTATTGTGGTTATGTTATTTTCAACAGCATTAATTTCTGCTTTTTTAGTGGCAATAGCTGATTCTTTTGCATTAATTTCATTTTGTTTTGCGATTACGTTTGCGTTCGCACTCGAAGCACTTTGTCCCGATTCAAGTAATGCATCACGCACTAGAATCAAAGATTTTAATTCGCTCTTTAAAGTTACTAAATCAGATTCTAAAACCACTCTTTCTGCAATTTTAGTTTTTCTTTGCAATAAGTAATCAGCATACGAAGTTTGATAGCTATCGACTAAATTTTCCCAAGAATTTATCGCAGAAATTAACGAGTCGGACATAAATTTTGTTCCGTTTGTTACTGTATCAGTAAAATATGAAAAATCATATATTGTGTCGCCTAAAATATTTACCCACGCTATTGAAAGGTCATTACCACCTGAAACTGTAAGAGCTGTTATAAGTTCATCTGTCTTTTCAGTAATTTCTAGGTTTTTTACTAAATTTTCAAATGATAAATATATATCGCTATTTTTAACTACATTTTCAACACTTACAACTTTTATTTTATAATTTAGAGTGTCATAAACAAAAATACATTCAAATGAAGTAGCAAAATCTTCCTGCATCGCTTGTAGTAGGGGGCGATCCGTAAAATCAAATGTTCTGTATAAATTTACTAAGTTTATATCCACAGAATCTATTGTCCAATTCGGAAGGTAACTCATAATTTTAGACATTATTGTTTCTTCTTCAATATTCAACGAATAAAATTTGTAAGTACCATTTAAATACGGAATAGTTTTTCTATTTATATCATACTCAAAACTTCTACAAGTTAACGTCATACTTTCAGATTTGCCATCTTCGGTTCTTGCTGGATTTTCAACAATATAACGCCCTATGTTTTGCAATAAAATTGTTCTTCCGCTTGTAATAAAATCGAAACTTTCACAATTTTCACGGTCACAAGTAAACGTAATTGAACCTATACTATTAAACCTCAGGGATAAAGTTATGTCTCTTGCTAGAATTGTATCTAAATAAGTGCCATCTGGATTTTCTAATATCAACTTTTTCTTTTTTAATTTAATTAATTGTGGCAAATACAAGTTTAGTCACCAACTTTCTTGGCGTTTCTGTATAAAATTTCAAATTTTGTAACATTACCCGTTATTGTAAGCGAGTGCTGTCCTTCGTCTAACCTTAAAAAGTTTGGGTATACAAAAGTGCTAAATACGCCAGTTCTTAAATTAGAACTCAAAATTCCTAATTCAGTGTTAATTGTCAAAATTTCATTCGCTTGCAACCCTGTAAATTCCATTGTACTTTCATCAACATCTGTATAAAATGAATCTACTATTTTAGCTGTACCGCCTGAACTATTCATATAAACTTTATAAACTGGACACATTATTTCTTCTGAACTTGTATTATTAAATACAATAGGGTTTGTAAAACTTGTATATGATAAAGTTGTTTCATCACTCCAAACATAAGTCGAATCAGCTTCAAAAACTAGATGTATCATCATAATTTTATTGCCAAATGTTTCTGCTTCCATAGATTGAAGTCGGCAATTATAATGCCATCCAACCATATCATCTTGATTAATTATCAATGGTCTGAATTTACTATCAGGATGTAACCATTTCTCTATGCTATCTAATTCTAGTCTAGTTATTGGTTCTCCATCTAAGGGGAATAAAGAAATTTTCGGATATTTTGGTTCATCTTCGTATTGTTTCTTAGGCAAGAATTTATTTTGTTTGTATGATTTTGTTATATCAGATTTATAATTAGAAACGGTTATCTTTTCGTTACTATCTTCGGAATACATTCCTAACCCAAAGCTAGTACAAGATATACCATTAAACGTCATTTCATCTCCATAAAAAGCTATTTCAATCACTTCCTTCCTATAATAAAAGGGCTGTTTTATATTTCAAAAACAACCCTTTCTCTATGTTAAAATGCTTTTACAGGTTTCTTAAAGCCCGTATTAGCACGAACTTTGTTGAACTCTGAAGCAACAATATCTGCCACTTCTTTTGCGTTTTGTTTAATTAAATCTATTGTTGATTGTGAAGCTTCACCTTCAATATTGAATATTATTGTAGGTGATACAACTTGTGAATTATTATTGTTATTAGTAATCATATCCACAGCTTTTTGTGCCATCGGCTCAGTCAATACAATTTCACCTTTTAACAATTTTGCCAATTCTTCGGTTGATTTTGTTGCGTAAGCTGAACCGCCAACTATACCACCATCATGATAAACAGGATATTTTTTTTCTTTATCGTAGAACCATCGCCCTGTTTGCGGATCGTATGTTAATCCCAATTCTTTACCTAACTTTTGATTTTCTTCAGCAAGTCGTGTACGTTCATCTGTACTTGCAGATGTCCAACTAGCAGAGTTAGCTTTCATTTGTGCTAGTTTTTCGTTAAAACTTGCAGTAGAATATCCGCTTGTTGATAAATTCCCACTATCAATTTTAGCTAATTCAGCAGTAACTAATTTTAACGTTCCAAGCAAATCTTCCTGTGCAGTCGTATATCCGTTGATTGAAGTTGTTGCATTTTCCCATGCGTCTGAAATTTCATCTCTGGTGACTTCGCCATATTCTTCTGCATAATCAATCAGTTGTGAGTATAATTTTTCGCCAGACTTTTGAATTCTTTTATCCGCTAATTCACGCATTTTAACTTCATTGTTTAAAGTGTCGTCTAATTCGTCTATTTCTTCTTGAAGTGCTTCTTTCTGCAATTCTAATTCAGTGTCTAGGGCGTTTTCTTGACGTTCGATTGATTGGTCATATTGGTAATCAGCTAAATCTTCTTTGGCTTGTGCTAATTCTTCTTCAAGTGCTTTACGTTTAGCGATTGCAGTTTCATCATTTTTGATTAGGGCAAGTTGATTTTCTAGGTCGGCTATGTTAGTATTATAATCGGAAATTTTATTGGTATAATCACGTTCGTTTTTCTCGTCCTGAAGTGCTTGCTTTTTAGCATTGAAAATTTTCTCGATGTCGTCCATTTCTTCTTGATATGATTCTTTTTTAGCTTCTAATTCGGCTTTTATCATATCCATCGTGTATTCATGGATGGACTCGATTGCTTCTTTTTGTGATTCAAGGTTAGTGACGGTGATTGATTGCAGATTTTCGATTATGGAATATCGTTCGTTCATTAGGTTGTAATAGGTATCAATTAAATTTTCTGCCTCTTCCGTTGCGACTTCAGTCCCCTGTGCTTGGAGTTCAGCTATTTTCTGTTGTAGGAGAGTTTCTTGTGCAATTATTGCATTATATTTCTCTTTTTCGATTGCTACGTATTCGGCTGAATTTTCGGTTGTTAGACGTTGTGATAGGTCGAGTTGTGTCAGTTTGCGTTCGATTTCTCGGTTGGCTTTTTCGTATGCGGAGATTATTGCGTCGGCTTGGGCTTGGGCTAGGTCTTCGGCGGATTCTTCAATACTACTACCACTTGTTGTAGATGACTTATTTGTATCAAAAGTAAACAAAGAAGGTGTATATGAATCAGCAAATATTTTATCTAATTCGGCTTGTGCGGATTTAATTTTACTATATGCATCTACTACTTGACTAACAGCAGAACCGTTTGAACCTAATGCACCGCCACCCCAACCAACTCTGGGATCAATTTGACCAGTAAAGGCATCAAAGTATTTTGACCAACTTCCAGCTAGTTCAGAAATTAATTTATTAGTTAATTCAGCTTTTGCTTCTTCAAGATTTTTGTAGTTTTCAAAGTCATCTGTGTAGTCAACTCCTAAATCATTAAAGAAATCGGAAACGTTGCTACGCAAACCATTATAAAGATTTTCATCACCTTTAATACGTTGTTCATAAAATTCGTTTGATGTGTCAAGAATTGCTTGATAACCATTCGTATATTCGTCTTTATAATCAGATATACTTTGTGTTAATTTTTCTCTTAGTGCTACTTCGTTATTTAGGTACGGAATGAATTCTTCGGAAATTCCGAGTAGTTCTTCCATATCTGATGCTGAGAAGTTGCCTGAGTTTAGGTTGTCTAAGACCGATTGCAATTTTTCTATATTAGAACGTGTGTTTGATAAAGATGTTATTGATTCTTCAAGTGTTGTTATAGCTTCTGCCGCTTGGTCTGCTGCATTTGCAACTGCATTCAAATTCTCTTGCAAATAATTTTTGCCAGCATCGGATTTTAATATTAAATCTATTAATTCTTGAATAGCTATCGTGTCATCTTTAACACCATCAACATATTTGATAAGAGAAGTTTCGTCTAATTCAGAAAATGCTTTTCTTACAGCATCAGCTTCTTCATCAGATAATTTTCCCCACTCTTTTGTATCAGCTATTGTAGAAATAAATTTTTCTGAAATATCAGTCAATGATTTATCTATGCTATCTCGTACATTTTCAATTTCACTGCCGATATTTTCACCGATTGGAATATCAAGCATGTTATTCAAATTTATTCTTTGTTGTTGCTCTTGTCTTGATAATCCATCTCTGTCATACTTTTGATTTAACTCTTGTAGTTTTATTAATTGTTTTAGTCTTTTGCTTTCTTTTTCATATTCTTTAAGAGAAAAATCAGTTACTTTTTGTGAGGCTAATTTTAAATCTTCACGTTTTAATTCTAATGATTCTTCTTGTAAATCAATTAAATCTTGTAAATTAGACTTTTCTTTATCGGTTTCTACTATAAAATTGCCTTTTTCATTATAGAATCCTTTTAAATTAGGCAATAGTTCTTTTAATTGGTTTTGCGTGTCTATTAATTCTTGAATTTGTTCGGGAGTTTTATTTTTTGTGCTTGATAATTTTTCAAATGCATTTGCTAATTTAGTTATGTCATCAGTGGTTTGATTGAGTGTTTTTAACTCATCAGATAATGTTTTAACTTTCTTCTCTGCACGTTCGGCTCTAGTTGCTATATAATTAATTCCTGCACCAATAGCCATAACTCCAGCAACGATTCCAAATCCTATTAACAATTTACCAGCAAGACTTAATGTAGTTACTGCCGCCGCACCTTCACCAGCAGTTTTTGTTAAAAAAGTAAAATCTGTAGCTAATTTTTTCAAAGCACCTGATTTTGTTATAATACCAAATGAAGTAAAAGAAGAAATTAATCCAACTAATACAGTTTGTAAGCCTCCGCTTTTTTCAGTTATCTTTATAATTAATGTAAGTATATCAATTAAATTTTTCGCAAATCCTGAGTCCATAGAACTTGTTGCCAATGATTGCCATGCAGATTCTAATTTAGCTAAATGTCCAGAAATAGAATTAAAATAAGCTTCTTGCTCTTTCATATAACTGTTTTGAGAATTCATTGCAGAATTAGTAGCCTCTTCAACCTTTTTCCAGTTTGCCATCAAGGCTTCAAATACAGCTTTTTGGCGCTTTCCACTTATTAATTCACTTAAATATGCACGTTCATTTTGAGTTAGTGTCGGGTATACTTTAGCTATATCATTTAATATTGAATATGTATCTCTTAATTGTCCAGTAGCATCTTGTATATCTACATTTGCAATTCTTTTTAATGCACTATCAAGCTTAGATAGATTTTCAGGATCTTCTTCAAAACTATCTGAAACACCCCTAATTCTTTGTGAAATGATTAATAGACCAGAACTTGATTTTTCTATGTTCTGAATGATTTCATTTGCACCAGTTGCTAATCCAGCGAGCCTCTCAATAGACACCCCTGCCTGTGCGTATACTGCGGACGTGCGTGTGAAGCTCTCGGACAACGCCTCAAAGGTAATCGCCGACGTATTACTTACTTCGTTCAGGACATTTAAAGTTTTTTCAGCAAATTGAACACTTTCGTCCCCATAACCTTTCATTGTTGAAATTAATATGTTAGCGTTTCTTTCAACGTCATTCATATTATCTCCGACATTCTTCATTGAAAGAGCAAGCGAAGCATAATCCATCGCATCATCTAAATCAGAGAAACCAGCCTTAACAAGAGTGCCAGTTGCATTTATCATGTCAATTCCTGTACGAGATATGGCATCTCCCATTAAGTATGCTTTGTCAACAAATTTATCCATTTCTTTAGTTGAAAGATTAAGTATTTTGTTCACTTCCAAGATACTATCGTCCAACGCCTTAATTTCTGTTGCAACATCTCTAATTAATCTCTTTCCAGCTTGTAAAACATCATAAAACGAATAGAAACTTAAAAACCTTTTAAATCGACTTGATAATGTAGACGTTGAAGCACTAGCTTTACGAGCTTCTGTTTCGAACTGCTTCATTTCAGGCGAAAGTTTTTTCATCTGTAAATTAAAATCTTGAGATGAAATTGCTCCACTTTTTAAATTACCTTCTAGTGTGTTTAAGCTATTGTTAAGCTTTTCATATTGACCTTCATCATATTTGCCATTTTTAGCAATAATGTCGTTTAAATTTTGTCTGGCATTATTTATTTTTATCTGAGCTTCTTCTTGTAATTTTTGAATATTTAAACTGTCTTTTTCTAATGCTAATTTTTGTTTTAAACTATCTATTACTTGATTTATTTCATTCCTTTGATTGTCATATAAACTTTCACCCGTTGTTGATAATCCACCTAAAATACTTCTTAAATTTTCAATTTCGGGAGTATAATTTCCTGTATTAACGCCTTTGGTTGCAGATAATGTACTTATTTGTCGCTCTAAATCCAATAACTGTTTTCGCTTATCATATATAAAATCAACTTTGTCTTGTTCTTCTTTAAGAGTATTTTCTTTTATTTGTTGATACTCTTTTTCGAGCCTAATTGATTCTTTGTAGTAAATATCTACTTCTTTTTTTAGTTTTTTAAAATCATCTAAACTATCAGTCGTATCTAATAAATTTAAATTATTATAAAAATCATCAACTGTTTGGGTATCTTTAAATACTGAAGGTATATTGTCTAAGGTGTTTCTAATTTCTTTATATAATTCTGCTTGTTTCTCTAATGATTTATTTTGTTTATCTAAGTCAATAGTGGGAGTTATTTTATAGCTATCTTTGCCAGTTAACTTGTCTATTGTTTTGACAATTTGAATAGTTTTGCCAAGACTATCATTTAGTTTTGTAGTAGTTCTTATTGATTTATCATCAATTATTGTTTCACTAAAAGTCTTTTTTAATTTAGTAAACTGTTTTAATAGAGCATCTAAATTAAAATTAGCATCAATATCTAATTCTAAATCAGGCAACTTTTGTTTTAAACTATCCAATTGAGCTTTGATATTTTTACCACTTTCATCAATATCAAGCATCGCTTGGAGCACGACTTGCAAATCTTTATCATTCACGTTTTTAGCTCATCTCCTCAATAAAAAAGACACGCAATCAACGTGTCATCATTTCGTTTTAATTCCCATTTTTTTCAATTCTTTTTTAAGTTCGTTTCTAAAATATTTTGTTACCCATTCTTCTCTTATGTATTTTAAACCGCCAATTGGTTCTCTATCATAAAATGAATCTCCATGAGTACCTGTCACGTCGATCCAGTAGGGCAATAGTTCTGAAATATCATTGCCATAGATATCAGCGTGCCAATTCCAATCCTGCTCACTTTTAACTGGCGGATTTACATCTACTATATATGGTTTAATTACATCGGTATTGTAGTAGATAATAGTTTCTACTGTACCCTTAGAATTTAATCTTGCCGAAATTCTTTGTATGCTTTGAAAAAATTGGTCGGTTTGTCTATAAAATTCATTAGTCATATCATCGCCTAGTCTTTCTATGACATACTTTTGCATTTCTTTTAATGCTGTTTCTCCAACTTTATTCATTGCATCTATTAATATTTTATTTAATTTATCTTTTAATTCTTTATTATTCCTTACTATAATAGACACTTATATTTCATCTGCCTTTAACATATTTTTAACTTCATCATTAACCAATGGTTTTAATTGATTTTCATATTCTTTAAACATATTTTGAATTTTTGTTAAACTTTCTTGATTAAATTGCTTTGTTATTTGAGTTAGAATTCCTAAATCAACTAGAGCATTCATCATCGCAATTTCATTTGAATAAGTTTTCTCAAATGTATCATATGTATTAAATTTAATATCCGTAAAATATTTTATTAACATAAGATAAATGTTTTGAATTACATTGAATTCTATATTGTTTTTATCGCAATATTCTCCTCTTTCTATTAGTGATACGACCAATTCTGAAACTTTAGTGTCATTTAATTTTTCCTGTATTTGTACTTCAAATTCTTGCCCTGTGCTTGCTGTGACTAAAATCTTTTTAAACGAATATTCTTGTTTGGCTATATTTATAATATCATTTGCTTTCATTTTTTTACTCATCTTTTAAATTCTCCTTTTAATTTAATTATTTATTTGCATAATAAAAGAGCAGTTATAAAACCGCTCTTTTAATGGTTTAATTATTAACTATATCTTGTGGAATTAAAGTTTTAAATTCGTTGAATTGTCTATTTGTTTCTGATAGTACATTACTAATCGAATTATTAAATGATAATAATGAACCAGTAGGATTTAATGCTAAATCATAAGCTGTAGTATATTGACCGTAATAAGATAACAGTTTACTGTATAAATCTTTATATTTTTCAGGCGGGTTGTTCAATTCATTCATTAATGTATCTATATCTTTCCGTTCAGTTCTTAAATTATTAAAAAGTCCACCATCTTCTGCGGTTTTTTGTACAGTTTCCACCATTAAATTTATATCTTTATTGTATTGTGTTGCTTCATTCCAATGTTTTGAAATTTCATTCGCCCACTGTAAACATATAGAAGTGTTATTTTGTATTTTTAATCCTAATTCATATGCTGATAAAGCATATTCTTGTTCGTTTTTATTTGACAATTCCTGAATAGCTGGTTGATTTTGTTTTGTACACCCCGATGTAATTATTAATAGTAATGTCACGATTAATAATCTAATTTTATTCACCCCAATACCTCCTATATTTCATATACTATAATTTATGTAATTATACTAATAGTATACGTTTATAGGTAAATATTGTCAATGTTTTAATATAATTTTATGCTGATTGCTGTTCATTTTCATTTTCTTCTATATAATACTTTAAACCTAATTTTATAAATTCTTTTCTCATATTACTATTTCCATTTAACCAACCTCTCATAGTTCCATGATTTATATTATAATAATCTGCACAATCTTTGATACAACCAAATATTTTACCATCACAAATAACTTTTTTTGCTCTAGGATTGCGTCCCCCTTTTGTGGATATTTGTAAAAATGAAACTACGTCGTCATTTAAATCGTCTTCTAAATATTTTAAACCCAAATCAACAAATTTTTGTGGCATTCTATTTTTTAAAAGCCAATCATTCATTTGTCTTCTATTTACTTCATAATATTTAGCACAATCACCTATACAGTCATATATTACTCCATCACAAATTACTTTCTTAGCTATTGGATTATTACCACCTTTATGTCCCTTTTGTGGTTGAAATATTATATCACTATCAACATATCTTAATCCTAAATCTATAAAATTTTGCGGCATAGGTTTCTTACCATTCAACCATTCACTCATTATAGAGTTTGAAAATTTATATTTATTAGCAATCTCCAGAAGGGTATCGTAAATTATACCTTCGCAAATTACCTTTTTAGCATTTGAATTATTGCCACCAACTTGCTCAATTCTTAATTTTACTTTATCTCGTTCTCCAACATAACTTAACCCCATGTCAAAATATTCTTGAGGCATTCCATCCCTACCTCTAAGCCAACTGTTTAACATTTTATAACTACTAATATTATAATATTCTGCACATTCTTTACCACTATTAAATAGTTTTCCATCACAAAAAACTTTTTTAGAAGAAGGATGTATATATTTTTTACGTTTTTCTGTCATACTTTTTCTTGCTTCTTCTGAAAGTTTCTTGCCCTTTTTAGCTTTACTTATTTTTAATTTAGTTTCTTCCGAAATTTTCCCTGTACTGTTTCCACCACCCGAAATGTTGTAGCCGTATATACGATTATTACTTAATAATATTTTAATAAATAAAACTTCTAACTGCTCTGCCTCTTCTTTTGTCTTATTTTTAAATAATATTATATGTTCAAAATTATCCCATCCATATTTTTGAATGGCTCTATAAAAGTATTCACATCCAATATATCCACTACCATCATTTCTCCATCTTCTTTGTGGTTTCGCACTTGTTATTCCTACATATGTTTTCCCATTAACCTTATTCACGTGCATGTAAACCGTATAATTTCTTTCTTCTTCCAATTCTTTTTACTCCCTTTCAATATAATAAAAATTCAGAATTTTTACTATATTGAAAATTAGTAAAACCCTGAACTATTTGCTGTTATAATTCGCTGAATAATAAAATCAAGGAAATGTACTCAGCATTGTACACTTGTCGCAATAAATGATCAGTTTATCACTATCCTTGTTATATAAACATTGTAATTTCAACATCCATTTTTCAATTTTGTATAATAAAAGATTTCTTTTATTACTTTAAAAAATTAAGCGTAGTTTTTATGCTACGCTTTGTGATTTTAATTTAATTTTAATTTGGTGGTTAGGATTTGTTCCATTTCTTTTATTTCATAGTACCAAATAATCATAAAATCATAATTATTTTTTATAGCATATTCTTCTTTAAATTTATCTCTTTCTTTGCGTTTAATAAAATCTAATTCAGCTTCTTCATCAGTTATTGTACTGCAAAATTTTACTACATGATCATGCTGATATCCGTGTGTTTCCAAAATTAAATTATACGCTGGAAGATAAAAATCATATCTTAATTTTCTACCAGTTTCAGGATTTCTGCAATCTAGAAACGTCTGTTGACAATTATAGTCTACATTGTATTTGTTTAAAATTTTACTAGCTGTTGTTTCCAAAACAGAATCGTTTGAACATTCGTTACATTGCCTTTTTAATACTGTTTCATCATAAAAGTCATGCCAAGCAACTGAAAATTCATTTCCACATGCACATTTAAAATCAAGTTTTGAATGTGTTTCTTTATATTCTGTTGATAATAATTCACAATCAGAATTTTCTTTTACATATTCTCTAATTTTATCTATATCCCAATTGATATATCCTCTACACTCTGAACATTTTTTAGTTCTACTCCCACGGAACAATGCGTAAGTAGTTTCATATTCATTACCACAATCGCATTTTAATTTAATTATAGAATTTTCGCCTTCGTAAGTTGTACTTAATAATTCACAACTTGAATTTTTATTTATGTATTCAATAACATCATTTATATTATATCTTTTAATTTCACTAAGTGTCTTGGTCTTACATTCTTCGCACATTATCTCTTTTCTTCTTAATGCTGATATATATGAAATTTCAAATTCCTTTTTGCATAAAGGGCATTCAGCTTTTAATTCAGTATAGATATTTTTGTATGATTTACTTATTAATTTTACACCACGGTTTTTAAAATAATCATGAATTTCATCATATGAATGAGTATGTGGTAAATCTTGACCTTTTTTATTGTTGCTACATGTTCTGCATAAATGTTTGCCCCTTCTAAAATCATTAAACGTACAATTAAATTCTTTTTGACAATCTAAATTACCACACGTTAAAATTAATGGCGTTTTACAATCAATGTATTCTGTGGAAATTAATTTACAATCAGAATTACTTTCTATATAATTTTTTACATAGTCATAAGTATGAGATATTTTTTTCTTAGATTCCTTAGCTTTACATTTATTACACGCACGTTTGTTTAATTTGTTATAATTGTAAAAAGATGTAATGAATTCTTCTTTACCACAGACATTACATACAAATGCCATTTTAGTGTCTACATCAACATATTTTTTACTTATTAATTTACCGCCATTTTCTTCAACAAATGTTTTAACTAAATCATAATTCCATTTAACTGGCGAAGATTCTTTTTTGACACACTCAGGGCATTTAGTCATTACTTTATTTTTATAACTTGTAAAATTTACTTCAAATATATTTGTTTTACAACAAGAACACAATATTTTTAATTTAGTTCTACTATCTTTATATTCCGTAGAAATAAGTTCTCCGCCCATTTCTTCTATTGTTTCTTTTACTTGTTCATATGTATATTTCTTTGCCATTTTAATACTTCCTTTCAACATAATAAAATTCAGAATTCTACTATCTTGAAAACAAGTATTATTCTGAATTATTCGTCATTTATAACTCCGTCCAAATTTAAAATATAGGAGAAAACGGTTTAGACGTTACCGCTTTCAGTTTCGTTAGCTAGACGTAACCTATTCTCCTATTTTAATTTAATTTATTCCTCTACTACTTCGTTAATTTCTTCTTCAATAAATTCTACAATTACAAAATTATTGTTTATCAAATATTGCTTATGTTCAGGAATACTTTCATATTCTTCTTCTGTAATTTCTATTGAAGGTTTTTTATCCGTTAAAATTTCTACTTTTTCACCATAAATAAATTCAATACTACCATTGTAATTTTTGGTTATTTTTAATTTCAATCAAATCACACCAATCTATTATATTTCGTCAGCGGATGTTACTTCGTAGCATATGATTTCATAAGGTGCAACACCATTTAAACTTAACAAATCCAAAGTCAAAGAAGAAGATTCTGGAGTTTCAGCAGCATTTGATCCACCAAAAGTTACAGACGGAGTTATCTGACAGTTATTAAGCAAAATATTTCCTGCGTATAGACGGCTATTAGAAATAGACTGTAACAAGCAGTTAGCATAAGCTTTGTAAACACTTGCTGTTGAAGCCGTAGCTGTTAAAACTTCTGCTTCTTGTGCTTCGAAAAAATACACATTAATATTTCCGCTAATGGTAGCTGAAACGGTAATAACACTACCCGATATACTAAACTGATTTCCAGTTGGGGCAGAAGCTACTTTTGTTAATTTAACAAGATTTTCTTTGTTTGCGTTCGTAGTATAAACTGTAACGTTTGTATTTGCAGCGGGCGTTCCGACAATTGTTGCAGTTGTGCCAGAAATAGCAACACCTTTTTCATATTTAGGAACATTTACACTTTTTACTACAACTGCTGTATTCAACATAATTGAAAGTTGTTCCATTGAAAGTGTTGAATTTTCGGCAGTAAGTTGACAATCTCTATCTCCATAGATTTTTAAAAGTACGGGATTCACATTGTTATCATAGGGGCTTTTTATCCTCTATTTCTTATTTTTTCAAATAAGGTCAGCATACATATTCATCTTCAACATTACTTGATGAGATGTTAACCACTCTTGGGAATATTTTTGCTCTCATATCGCTCAATTCCTATGCGTTACGGTGGCGAGTGATATTCTCGCTTACCTCGGTATTGGCATATCATTTTTATGACTTAGCTTTCACCGATTTTGGTTAATTTTCATTATTTCATTTCTGAAATATGGGGCAATTTATCTACCCAGACCGCCTCTTAACTCGGCTGTACTTGTTGTGTCATTAACGGAAATATTCGTAAGTTTATTTATTTCCGCAACCATATCACCATCGGCATTATAAAATCTTAAATCTTTAATACCTTTGATGACAAAATCGTGCAATGTATTAGTTATAGACATTTTTTCACTCTCTTTCTTTTTTAATATAATTTATAAAGGTTAAATATTAACCTCTTTTGACCAATGAATGTTGTTAAAATTAACAGGATTCTTTTTAGTATCCCAAACGCCATGATAAACTGAAGTTATAACATTTTGGTAATCTTCATCTCGTATAACACCATAATACAAAGACATCAATTGATACATTTTTAAATCCCATATATTAGAATAATTGTATCCGACACCTTTGGATATTAAACCATTAATAACACCATTCAAAGTTATTCCACTTTTAGAATCATTTTTATCTGTTTTTTCATCTGGTTCAAGAAAAAATTCAGCTAATGCTTTTGCTTCTTTACTTGTAGCCATAATAGGATCAATATCTAATTCGTTTTTCTTCTCTCCCCTATTAATGACATACATCTTTTTGATTAACTTCATTAATCCTTCAAAATTATTTAGGTTTATTCTGTATCGTTTTTTCTTTCTATCATTATCTTCATAAGCTACAAATTCTTTTATTGATACATACTCCCACTGTAAGTATGTGAATGTATTTAAAAAATCAATAAATGTTGCCCTAAATTCATTACAGAATAATCCATAAACTGTTAGTTTATCTATATCTTCAGGATTATTCGCTTTCACTAAATCTTTAACTTCAACTGTGGTTAATCCTGCTAAATAGTAATATCTATCCAAACCCAAATCTTCAATTATTTCACCGATTGAGTAATTTCTAATTACAACGCCTTGATAATCAATATCTAACCCTTTTAAAAGTCTAGCCTTTAATTCAGAATCGGACATTTCGAATTTAGTTTTCATTTCCTATCAATCCAATCTATAAAGCAAACTTGTATTGATCTGGCTATAAAATTCTCTGCTGTTGCTGGCTGAGAAACTAAAACTCTACAATTACCTATCGCTCCGACACTTTGCATATCAAAACTATCGGTTATACATCCTTCGATAGCTAATAATCTTGAACCATGTATAGTTTCGTCAATAGCTGGACTGGATACCACAGTAAACTCAAAATAAGGCATCATAAAATAAGGTTCTTTTCTATTTCTATTTACTCCGAGATATTGCATACTCAAAAAGCACTTGGCATCCGTCTGATTATTCAAAGGCATTCTCTTATACTTGAAGATTTGTGTATCTATCAACGATTGTCGCTGTGTCCTAGTAAGATTGGGCTGGGAAAGTACATCGGTTGTATTACAATAAAACAGGAATTTTAACAAGTCTTGATTCTGCATAACTTTGTTCATTATTTCTTCTCTAAGTTCGTTTAATTGACCGTACATCTTACCCACCTCCTATATTAACGCAACAATCGGTATATCTTTTGTTACTGTTGCACCATAATCTAAATACGCCGTCAGAGTCACTATTTCACCGATTAAATCAACGTTATCGGGGCAAGTAACTGTACATACGCCATTCGTACCCGTTAAGCCAAGTGTCGCTATAACACCGTTATCACTCAACCCCCATGTAACTGTATTATTCGTAACAATTGTATAAGTGTTGGTTTCACTAATACAAAGGTCGGGATAATCACATAGTATTTCGCCCGTTGGAGTTTCGGTCGGTAGATTATTATAGTAGTCGGCTATACCTAAGTCTAGGTTATCATTGGCATCTGTTGTGCTTTTCTCTAATCCTAATGTAATCAACCCATAACCATTAAATCCCATAGTTACAGCATCATCGCCCGTTAGTTTGTAAGCAATACCATTTATCAGTATTCTTGCAATTTTGTTAGATTTCCCACTTGCAGTTTTGCCAGTTACATCAATGAATCTTCTGGATATAGAATCAAACCTAACGTAAGCTTGGAAAGTCGAATTTTCTGTAACACCTGTTTCTGAACGTTCTGAAAGTCCAGGGCGGCTCTTATTGTCCTGAAAAAACATAGGATAATTATGAATTGTCACTCCATCATCGTCTAGTATTTTTACGTCATTTTGACATTGCAATAACATCAACTTATCATGATTCTGTCTTTTATCTGGATTTGCTCTCACTAAATAAGTTTCATTTATTCCACGTTCAGCTATAGTGATATAGTCTCCAATATCACATTGGTCTGGATATGTATATATAGACATTGCCAAAGAATCGTAAACAGGCTCTTTAAATCTTTCGTCTTTCAAAGCAACAATTATATCTCTTACAAAATTCACAGTCGCAGTTCGTTTATATCTAGGCATTCCAATTCGTATATCAAAATCTGTAATATAATTATTGTCAAGCTCACTCTGCATTGTTGTCTGTAATTCTGCAATTATATCATCTTTGCTTTCAGCCGAAACGTTACTACTTGCATAATGATTTTTTAAAGTGAGGTAGTAATTATAATCCATAATCCACCTCACTCAAAATTATAGTTGAAACTTTTGTATTTCCACGTATCCCTGTTTCTTCTCAGATACATTTTAACTTTTTTACGATTATCTTCCTTTAACAATTCCATCGAATTAGAAAACTCTCTCAAACTATTAGCAGGAGAATTTAGCACTATTTTAATTTCGTCATCAGTGAAATATTTCTGCTTTAATGCTTGCCAACGAGTTATGTAATCTTCGCTTGCGTAAATCTGAAACATGAAATCTGCCAAAATCTGTTTTTCAACATCTATTAAATCAAAATTAAAAGTTTTTAAAACATCATCATTATCCGTAAAATCAACGTCAAAGTTTTTCTTATCTGGAATTAATAACACTTCTTTTATGGCTTGTTTTAATAGTTTTAACATTCGTGGCTCGGCTACAGCTTGAACTTCTTCTACTGTTCCTGTTATGAAAAAAGTTGTATCTCGAACTATTCTGTCTTGAAATAGTTCATATATTTCTGAATATGGGGTTGCCATTTATTAGTCCCCCTTTACTTAATTACTGGTTTTCTTGGTTGTCTACCCTTTTTAACTTCAGTTTTAGGAGTTTCTTCCCCTGTAGGAGCTTTGTCATCATAAAATTCTTCTAAATCTTTACCAGTATATCTCTTAAACAATTTTATTTTGTTTCTATCTGTAAGTTCTTTTGAAGTACAAATTGTTTCTATGTTATCAATCATTGCTTGTGGAGCAAATTGCAGAAAATCTTCAAAATCACTAACTGTAGAATTGTCAATAAATTCTTCTAGTTGTTTATTGTTCATCACATATTCATCTAAGTTATCCAGCTTAAACATTTCAAGAATTGCAGATTCTTTGATATTTAAAATGCCCTTTTCAAACATTTTTCTCAAACCAACGCTTCTACGCATTTCGTTTTCAAATTCTTTTCTATCTAAATCTAAATAACATTCTTCTTCATATGGATTTTGCTCCCATAACCAATAAAATGTTGTACCAAATGGTTGATGTGAAACACTCGGACTATTTGAATATACTCGTATTATTTTTGTATTACTTGCCATTTTTAACCTCTCTTTTATTATCTTGTATTTTCTATTTTTATGCTGTTGCTACTGAGACTTCGCATACTGCGGTAAATTCACCATCAGTTTTGGTAACTGTAATAGTTGCTGTTCCATCCGCAACTGCTGTAACTACACCATCTACTACCGTTGCTACTGCTTCAGTGTCAGAAGCCCAAGTAACAGTTACATCGTCTGCAAAACTAGGGACAACTGTTGCTACTAATTCTTCTGTTCCTGCTGGAGCTAAAGCCAAAGTTGCTTTATTTAAAGTTACGCCCATAACATAAATCGCTCTTGGTATTACTGTTATACTTGCCATATTAGAAATAGCTGTATCACCTATACTTGAATCGGTTGGAGTCAAATATGGGACAGCAGATATACCTTTGCCATAAAGATTTCCTGACATATTATCACTCACTTTCTAGTAATAAATATAGGGTAAATCAATTTAATTCACCCTATATTTTTAATTTAATCTTAAAGTGCAGTATTCTGGTAAATTCCAAGATTGTTTGCATAAACAGTAGTCATACCTACAGTTTGTTCAAACTGGAATTCCATTGCACCTGTTCCACGAAGTTTATTTTCAGAAATTATCATTTGTCCTTCATAAACAACTTTTACTAATGAGTCTGCTGACATAGGCAGTATGTATGCAAATTCTTCATCTACAACAACTTCAGTATTAGTTTCATCAACAAATGACTGTTCTAATATAACAACTCTTGTTCCTTTGTAATCCTGAACATGTCCATTATTGTGAATATCAGTAATACCTTTTTGGTCATACTGTGTAACCAATGGAAGTGTAGCTGCAAATTTCTTAGTACACATAATAACTGGAACGCCATATGCAGATACAGTTGCAATTACTTTGTCCATTTCAGCTTCAACAAAAGATGATGCCTGATGTTTGTTGTTTGCTGGTAATGAAGCGTATAAAGATTTAAGTAAAGTCTGAACATCCATAAATACTTGGTATGCAGCTTGTTCAAGAATAATTTCTTGAAGTTCAGCCATTGTCAATAATCCAGCAAGATATTCTCTGTATTCTAATCTTACTCCACCAACCATTGTGTAGTAATCAAAAGGAATTTCTTTCTGGTCTAAAGTACCTTTTCTATAAGTACCACCCTGTGCTCCCTTAGTAACGAACTTTTTGAGGGCTTTACGTCCAGTTTTCAGTATAAATTTAGGTTTTTCTCCAACTCTAACTGTCTTTTGCTGAATGAATATACCAAATTGTTCTTCAACTTTCTTTGGTAACTGTGCCAAAACGCTTTCAGCTATCAATGCAAAGCACTGATTTTTGCCTTCGATTGATGCGTAAACATTAGTAGGATCATAAAGAGAATTCATTTTTTCTCTTAATGTTGCTTCAACATCTTCTTTTGGAAGGTCACTAAATTTTGCTACTATCGGAGCATCTGCTCTGTTTGTTACGACAGCTATTAAATCTTTTATATCTTGAATTAATTCCATATTTGCCATTATTATTTTCACTCTCTTTCTATTTTTTTAATTTAAATTATATAACTCTAATTCTAACGCCGTCTCTATCGTTAGAAAGTGTAACATAATCAGTAACTTCGCCATATACAACTGCATTAGTTGTAGTAGCTGTTAATAACCAATCTCCAGTTGTAGTTGCTACTGCAAAAACAGTTCCAGCTGCAATAGCTGTTTTAAGTGCTGCTGCTGTTGCGTATTCTGTATCTGCATAATAACAAGCATTTGTTGAGAATTCATCTCTTGAATTAAGTACAAACAATCTTGGGTTAGAACCTTTTCCTCTTTCTTTTGCAAAAGTTTCTCTTCCTTTTCCATCTTCGTAAATTTCACATGGAGAAGCATGAAGTAATACTTTGTCAGAAATAGCATCTGGTAAAAATACAGTTTTTCCTACTAATCTAACACATTGTCCATTTTGTAATTTTGCTGTTGCAAAATCAGTTGCATCTAATGTTATGTCTTGCATAACTCCTTGACCTGTAAAGTCCGCTACTACTTTTTCTAAATCACAAACTGAATAAACTCCAGTTGGTCTTAATGATACGTTTGCCATATTATTATTCACTCTCTTTCTGAATTTTTAATTTATTTTCTTTTTTTACTTATTATTTCTGCAATAAGTCTTTCTTCTCGACTTACTGATTTATCCATATTGTCAATATTTACAGTAATATCACTAAATTCTGTTTTTTCTTCTTTACCATTAGCTAAAATTTGATCTGCCAATGCGATAGATAATTTCATTTTAATTTCATCTAAAGTGAATTTAGTAACATCATCTATAATATCGTCAATAGATTTCTTTGGTAATTTTGTAGCAAATGATTCTATTAAATCATTCTTTTCTTTTAATTCCATTTCAGCTTTAGCTTGATTTTCTTTTGTTTCAATATCAGCTTTAAATTGTCTTAATGGAACTATTTCAGTTTCTAAATCTGAACATTTTACAACTAAATCATTGAATTTTGATTGTAATTCATTATACAATTCTTCATAATTAATTTGTGGTTCAGGTTCTTTGTTCTCTTCCATATTTATATCTTCTGGATTATCTTGTTCAGATTCAGTCTTTTGAATTTCTTCAAATATTTTTAATTTATTTATATTTTCAGGTTCTTCAAATTTAGTTACTTCACCTGTTTCTATAATTGCTGAAACTGCAACTCTGGCTTCTTCAGCCATAACAAGATTACCTTCTTCATTAACGGAAAAATCAACAATATATAAATTGTTGTCATTCATTTTTTGTAATACTACAAACTTTTGAGAGTTTTCTTCATATATCCCTTCTATTCTATAAATAGTACCATAATCAGTATCAGGATATTTTTCTTCTAAAAATTGATAAATAGACCACCATAGTTTTTCTAAGTCTATTAATGCAAAATCCTTGTTATCTTCCACTTCTTCACTTCCATTCTTTTGCACATTATTATTTATATCTTGTAGCACTTCAGCAAATTCAGCTTTAAATGCTTCAAAATCATCGTTAAAATTAGCATCTACATCCATTCGTGCTTTCTTGAATGCAGGATTTACGTCTTTATTTAGCATACACAAGCAATCAAATGTAAAGTCTGATACATCATAATACTTTTGTTCTTTATTAAATAACGCTTTAACATCCAGAATTTCCATTGATTCATTGAAATTTGATACATCTTTAACTTCAGGATATCTTCCACTCCATAAACACGAGTCAACAACTAAATATTCTTCACCATCAACATCTTCAAATCTTGCTGAATTTGGTAACACAGCACCATATGGTACAGTTTTGCTATCATGGGATGTTGGTTCGCCATTCTCAAAATATCCAACTATCGGTAACATATCTAGTTGATTAAATTTAGAAAGTATTAAATCTTTCTCAAATTTAAACATATTCGCCACTTGTTCATGTGTCATTACGCTTGTTTTCTTAATGGTAAATCTACTATTTATATTTTGATACTTATTAGTTGTATCTTCAGCAAATTTTACATCTAAACTTACACTTGCATTATCTACAAAATTTTTTCTTCTAGCCACTTACTCACCACCTTTAAAATAACATTATATCTGAAAATTCAATAGTATTGCCAAATGTCGATAAATCAAAATTAGCTTTATCACTCAACAATACAAATGGATAATCATTCTTTAGTGGCGTAAAACCTAACTTAATTAATTGATTAAATACTTTTTCATCATAACAATGTATAAAATTCATATTAATTACACCACCGCCCTACTCTTATCTACACCATTATCTTTTTGGGTGAGTGTAGAATCTGCTTTTTCATCATCATCTTTTTCTGGTTTTCCTGCCCCTTCTTTTGCACTTGTTGTATACGTGCTTTGTGGGGGTTCTAACATATCTTTTACTCCTAAGTCTTTTTCGTAGGATAGTAATGATGTAATTTCAAATTGATTTATACCAATTGAAGCAAAATAATATAATGCACTTCCACCTAAAGAAAATTGTTCTTTGTATATTGTCGTTTTATCTTTTTCATTAAAACAAGTAATAGGTAGAAAATCTATATCAAACAATACTTTTCCTGTTGATATTTCTCCTAATTTCTTGAAATACCAATTCTTGTATTGTGCTAACACTATATCGAAGATTCCTTCAGTCATGTTATTACTTGCATTTAAACCAGCAGTCCCACCATTTTTAGATGAACTGTTAAATGATATTTCAGGTAATGATGCTGAATTGTAAACTCCTGTTAAACCATTTTGAACGTAATCTGTTTTTTGAACGTTACGGTCTGTCATTTTCAATGCTTCAACAGCAAATGGGGTGGTAAACGCTCCACAACCTCCTGATTTGGCAACTTTAGCTAATGTATTTGATAATTTATCCATAGTTTCATCATCAACTAATAAATTACCTTGGTCATCAAATTCAGCCTTTTGTACTAAAATTGTAAACAAATCTAATTCAGATGATAATTTATTTAATGATTTATATGATACATAGTCTAATAAATCGGGAAAAATTGCACAAAAATAGGGCGTACCATCTAATGCGAATGTAGTTGCCCTTGCACAGTTTGTATCAAGTTGTTGCCAATTATGATTTCTTGTATCACCTAGATTGTTTTTACCAGCTTTATAATCATTATAAAGTTTATTGAATTCTTTTGGTAGTTGTTTAAAAATTAAATCTCGTTGATTTTGGTCTACATATTTTTCATCAAAGTATTTAAAATTGAATTCTACTATTTTATTTCCAAAACTATCAAATGTTCTTGTTCTACAATAATCTGATGGTAGAAATTGTTGGACAGTTTTATCTCCGTCTTTTATATCTTCGTATGTATATGCCGTACCATCTAAAAGTGATTTAATTGTTGTATTTAAACAGGTCTCTTCCACTCTGGAATTTAATATATATTGTCCTATTTTATCGTTTATCTTTTTCACATTTGCTTTTTTATCAAATTGAAAACGTGGATATATTACATTTCTATATTTGTGTATTCCAGCAAAACGATGTATTAATTGACGATACTCGCCTGAATATGTGTAGAAAAAGTTTGATGCTTGAATTAAGATTTTAGTGTTTTCTTCTGTTTTAGATGAAAGTGCTGTTAGTAATTGGTCTTTTGTGTATGACATACTTTGGTCATTTATTTTTTTAAAGTCCACTGTTGCTATATTTTTTTCTACTTTTGAAAATGCTTTATTTATCATTTCAAATTTAGCAGGGATTTGTATTTCATCGTATATTGTTTTTTCTTCCATAATCACCCTCCTTTCTTAATTATTGAAATAATCTTGTGGGGTGTATGAGATATTGAATGATTTCTTTTTCTTTTGTATTTTATTAAGTTTTCTCTCAAATTCAGTCGAACAAATATAAGAAGCATATGCAATAGCCATATAACGGTCTTTATATCCATTACTAGGTTCAATAAGCTTAACTTGTCCACCTTCTCTGTCAATTCTAGTCAAATTAACCATTTCATTAATTAAAGCACTTGCTTGGTAATATTGTTCTAATATTGACATTTGATTATCTGGTGTCATTTCATAAAAACCTTTTATACCAGATACTATATCTTTAGCATCATTTTCGCTTATTAAAAATGATATTCTGTTTAAAGTTAGCACATTCAACATGTCAAAATGTATATCAGAGTTAAGTTGTGCAGAACCATGTATTGCATATATTACAGGTTTAGCATTAGGATAAGTACATCTTTCAGCTAGTTTCTCATCGTTGATACATGTCCACGGAGTTGCGTACTCAATGCCATTTGATAAATCTATTAACGGACGTGAAAGTTCATCAAAAATTGCTTGACCTAAGCCTTGACAGTCAAGCACCAAATAATCAGCATTAAACTCTTCGTACATTCTTCTGATTTCCAACGCTTGTTCATCTACTCTTCCACCTATAATTGATTTCATATATGGTACTTCTCGCATATAATATCTTGTAATATTATCTCCAACAGTTTTTTGTCTTGGAATAGCCCTCATGATACCAAGTATAGTATGGTCGTTATTATCGCCTGACGACATGGCAATATCAGCAAATAAAAATCTAATCTCATTTTCTTCACTATTTTTATTATTAGATTTAATTTTGTCCATGTTTACATACTTTTTATTCCCAATAACTTCTAATTCACCTTTTGTATAAAATGGTTTCTTTAATTTTCTACATTGTTCTAATAACTCATATTTAAAAAATGCCGAAGAATCTTGACCAACCCATCTGCCTTCAGCTTCCATTTTCCAGCTTATAGGGTTAAACGTATTTTCCGACATTTGATTTAAAATTTGTTTTAATGATTTTATTCCATATTTAACTGAAACTTGATAAGGCAAATCCACTAAAAAATAACTTTTACCTTTTTTCATTTGTTCAAAATAATCTTTGAATTTTTCATATGACCAATGATGACAATAATAAGTTGAAGATGCATATATTTCTTTGTTTTCTGTCATCGGATAATCTTTCCATTCTGGTAAATCATAGAATTTTGGTCTACGTCTGTCTGAAGCAAATTGTCGTAAAACAGAGTTTATAACCTCAAGCTTGATAGTTCTGTGTTCGTCTAGAATGAGAACGTGACACCTCGCCCCTCTCGCATTATCATTAGCTACTGCTATCTTAAACGAACTTCCACCAACCCATGCAACTCTTGCATCATTTATTGAATCACTTAAATATGAAATTGAACGCCTTAAACATTCACTATCATCATAAAAAGCTTTTATGTATCCGATAACTTCCATACACATTCTTTTTTGTCCAGCACTTATTACTATTTTGCTCCCCGGGTATAACTCTGCCCAACAAATGACAAAAACTGCAAGCATCCAGCTTTTGGAAAGTCCACGAGCGGCTAAAAACATATTATAATCATTGTGAAACATTTGATACAATATTATTTTTTGGAACGGTTTTAATTTAATTCCTAAAAAATCTTCGGCAAAAATAAAAGGGTAACATTTATAAAATGAAGTCCATTCAGAAACACTATCTAAAAATTCTGTTGATACATCTAATTTATTGACATCCGACGAAAATATATTTACTGGTCGATTGCTATTTCTAGCCATTTGTATCATCCTCATCTTCGTTTTCTTGAGAAGATAAATCAGGAGTATATTTACTTAAATCTTTATACAAAACATCTGTAAATTGAGTCTTTTGACCATTAACATCTAATAAATATCCATAGAAATACAACTGTAATAATTCCTTAATTTCATCTTTATTACCTAAATCTCTTTCCCAATCAAATACTGGTCGAGTTGTTTCTATTTTTTTTATAAATAAATCATAAGCTCCTTTATTAGAGTTATCTTCTTTCTTTTGAATCGCTTTTATGTTTAAATCAGTAGATAATTTTGAAATCATATCAACAACTTTTGCTAAATCTGTAACTTTATCACCATTACCTATCATATTTCTTTTCATAAGTTCAAGTTCGCACAAAGTTTTATAATCAGATTGCTTTTTATAATCTATTGAATCTTCATCTTCATTTTCCATAAAACTATCGTACATTTCTTGCAATTCAAAATAATCTTCGTTTTTTTTACCATGTCCCCAAAAGCTCTTCATATAATCCGTTATTTCTTTATTGTTTACTTCTTTAGCTTTAACTTTACTATTTAAAATCTTCTCTTGTTCTATTTGAATATCAACTGTATCAGAATATTTGCAATCTTTATATTTTGGTTTTAAATTTATCAGTGATATGTATTTACCTAAAAAGGTTGCGTTTGTAGTTTCTGGATTGTTTTTTACTTCTAAAAATACAGATTCAATTAATGGTTTGTCTAGTTTTCTTAATGCATCTTTAATGCTTTCCATTGTTACTGTATTTAAATTTTTATCTATCGTTGATTTTCTTAAACAAGCTTTGCAAGTAGTACAATAACCATCATATTGTTCATACTCTTCTCTAGTGGATTGATAAAAATTACTTAAAGCTTTTGGTTTATCGCTACATCCATTACTGCAAATTATTGTTTTTGATGTTTTTTTACTTTTACTACTCGCCATATAATCACCACTCTTTTATATTCTTTTTAATTTAATCCCGTTTTAAATCATTATAAAATTCTTTAGCATATTCTAAATCAGCTAAAAAGTCACCTTCAATTAAAAATGCAAATACTGTTCTTTTATCACATGGTAAATTAGTAATTTCACAAATAAATTCCCTATGTTTTTTAATATTTACGATTCGATAACCTTTGCTAACTAAATAGCTAGCAATTTTATAATCACGTATAACTCGGACATCATCATCTTTTATTTTATCGTCCATAATCTTTTACCATTCTTTTAATTTAATCTATTAAAATTACACTTTTATACATTAGATTTGAAGTTCATGTCATAAGGACACAAAACACCATCTTCAGTACAAACACATATCATTTGTTGTGGGTATCCAATAATTCTTTTTTGAATACAAAAATCATCCATACCAACAAAACTTCCAGCCATTAATAATTTAATACCTTGAACATAATCAGTCATATTATGGTGAAGGTGTCCCGTCATAACGGCATATACAGGTTCAGTAAACATTTCTGTTAATGACTGAATCTTATAATTTGAATTATCATAATCTCCATGTACTCCAGCATAATTCTTGCCACGTATATTTATCATATACATTGTATTATCTTTTTTATTTTTATTTATATGTATGTTTTTTATATTTTGCAACCTTGCTTGTAAGTAAAACTCAACTAAATCATCAAGTCTTTCATCTTTCATAGCATCATCTTTTTTATCTATTCTACTATGATTTCCAGCCACACTTACAAACGTCACATTCTCAAAATTTAAACTTAATTCATATAAGAAGTTAGCTATTAATTCTGAAACGCCCATTATTTGTTGAATTACATTTTCCTTATTTGCAACTTGTAAAGCACGATGTGTTGAGCCACTTATTAAGTCGCCATTAGCACAAACGTAGCAATTTTGTGAATTATGTAATTTTTTTATTTGTAAAATCTTGTCCAAGTATTCTTCAAACATATCTCTACAAATATCAGAATTATATTTATTCCATGCGTTATCAATTTCAATTCCATAGTGTATATCGTTAAGTGAAACTAATAAATCATTATCAGTTGGTTTATATTCTTTATATGTATAATTTAATTTAGGTAAATTCCCACTATTAATTGTGTCAATAATTATTTGATTAGTTTCTTCCTGCCTAGCACGTTCTCTAATTAACTTATTAAAAGCAGTACGTTGATCTTGAAACTTAATTTTTTCTTTCTGAAGTTCGATTTTCTTTTGTTCGATTTCTCTAATTAAATCATCTTCCGTAAAGTTTGTTTCAACTTCTACGTCAATGTTTTTCATCATTTCTGAAACTACATAAAAAGCCTTGCGTAAGTTCTCTGAAGAATACTCTTTATCTATAAGTGCATTGCCCCACTCAACATAATCAATGTCAAGTGTTCCATCAGCTTTACCATTAGTTATCCGTTTGGCATAAGCAATGTAACTTTCCCCTTCTAATCTTTTAATATTCATATATTATCCTCTTTTATCATCTTTTAATTTAATTCAAAAATGCCGTCAGTAACCCAACGGCAATACATAACTCTCTACATACTATCAGTAAACCCAACAGTAATACATTCCATTATTAAATCTACCATCAACCCAAGCAAGGGTAGTTAAATACCCTTGAAGGAGGAATTATTATGAAAATTTCGGACTAAACTACTCTTGTTTAGATTGATGATAGCCGACCTTACGTCAATTAAATATATTTATCCATTTAAGGACTTTTTAATATGATAAAACTGCTGTTTTAATCTTCTATATCAACAATTGCAATCTTTTGATTATCGTAAACTGGAAATGTTAAATTGTTTAAGAAGTTCTTGTATGTATCATTTAATATTTCTATTTCACTCATATCTAAAAAATCTTCAGGAACTTCTCTTTCTGTTACAAAAGTTTCTCCCCATTGATTTGTAAAACTAAATTTAATTTTCATCATATTTTCTTCCATTCTTTTACCCTCTTTTTAATTTATTTTAAACTTCAGAATAATCTTTGCATTCGTTTATTGTAATAGTAATTTCTAAATCTTTTTTGGCTTCTTCATGAAATGGTGCTAATTTATCTAATTTTCTACAAACTAATAAATGATTACAATTTTCACATATATAATTTTTAATCATAATTACTCACCAACTACATCTTCCATAAAAGCATCGGCAAACTTTACTTTAATTCTCTTGCCTGCTGGCGTAGAGTACGGTCTGCCATTAACTTCACCTGTTCTTGGTTTGGTATCTTTTAATTCCATAGTTAATGTTTTGTAAATACTTACTTTTTCATCTTTAATTAATCCTGCTTTAATTCCTTCAAATACTGCATCTATGTATTTTTCTGCTTCTTTCTGTGCTACATTTAATTGTTCTGATACATTTTTTACTAATTCTGGTTTTGTCATTTTATTACCTCTCTCTTTTATCTTCTCTTTTTAATTTAATTTTAAAAGTATAGGATTATCTACTATATCTTATCCTACCATTATAATAATTCTATAATTTTAGATTATAAATTATATTTTATATTGATTTATCAATATATTTAGCATTTTCTGCTCACTTCACATTTCTTAATTTTTTCATACTTTTTCGTTGATATTCTAATTGTTTTTTTCTTTTACAACTCTTACAGTATTTAGTTGATGTGTCTTTTACATTTGTTCTTTTAATTTTAACTCCACAACACTCACAATAAATATACTCTTTTGTTTTGCAGGTTTTTAAATATTCTATTATCATATTATCAAAATCTGTTATAGTTATTGCTGTCGGAGACTTATTATCATGTTTAATTTTATATGTATTTTTATACCTAGCGACATTTTTATTATTAGTAATTATTTTATAATATTTGTAAAATGTATTATAATCTAAATTTTGTTTAGTATATCTTTGTATATCATAGATATTTAATTTCACCTTATGACCTAAAAACTTATTCATAACTAACATTACAAATACTATACGTTCTATTGTATTGTTTTTGAAACTTTTAATAAAATTTAATTCATTTTCAGTTATATGTATTTTTCTATTATGTTCTAACTTATATCTATCTGCAATCTTCATCGCTTTTTCAATATATATCTGATAGGGACAATATTCCATATTGTGTTTAATCACAAATTTTTCAAGTAGAATCGGAATACTATCCCTTGCTACCCCTTGATAGATATAATATTTAGCTAAAATCCCTAAATTTTTAATAATCATATTATTTAATTCAAAATTATCACTAAACATAATATCTTCTACATACTTTTTTTCATCGAATATTATCAATTAACCACATCCTTTAATGAATATTTTTTACCCAAGTATTCTTGACCATTTTCATCTTCAACAACCATATGTGCTTGAAATGAGTTTTTCTTTATATTATCAATTAATCCTTCAATACCTAAATCATATAAAACTGCACGATTTACATTTAAATTATCTTTATAACATAATCTCACAATGTAATTAGTTAATTCAGATTGATTAGGACAAATTTTTAGTAAATCATTACTTACCATATCTTTTAAATTATCTATGCCTAAAATTGTAAAATCATCATCTTGTTCTTCATAATTATCTTCAACAGCGTATTGTATAACTTTATTTTTTAAAGCTTTATTGTATTTTAGACAAATGTCAGTAACCTGATTATATCTTTTCTTATTAAATTCAATATTCTTGTCAGTATACAATTTAAACAATTCTTCATTTGGGCTTTCTTTTTTATTGTATTTGTAATTTCTTTCAATATTTTCAATCATCCATGCTAATTTATTTACAATACAATTCGTCTTTGTTACTGGCATTTTATGATAATAGCTTTTTAGAAAATTCTTTTCTTCTTGAGTTTTATCATCTTTATCTTTTAATTCTCTAATTTTACAACCAAATATATCTCGACATTCCCTATCTTTTAATTTAAGATATTGTTTATATTCAGTTTTTAAATCATCATAAACATATATAAAAAAGTAAGGTTTCTTTTTTGCAACTAAATTATTATAAAACCATTTTTCTTTTTTAATTTCTTCGGTATCCTTATTATTAAATTTAATCCAACTTTTCCATAACTTAGGAAATGGTTTAATTTGAATACCTTTTGCCATATCAATAGAATCGCCAATATATCTTCTTAGTAATTTAATTCTATGTTCTAATTCTTTATACTCTCTGCTATCTTCTTTATAATTACACAACATACTAAAAAATTTTGTACTATAATTTGTGGTTTGACCGATTGTTGAATTAAAACTTTTTAAATCTGACTTTACAATATTACTTCTAATCATTTTTTGGTCACTTGCTTTACTTTTTTCATATGTTATTGGTAATCTATTCGGATACACGCATCTCATTACAATTTCATTATCCGTTGAAAATACAATATCTCCGTCCCAATCACTATCACTATGTTTTATTGTATCCAAACCTCTTGTGTTATAAATTGTTCCTGTGTATATGTATTTGTACCACTCATTCATTTCTTCATTAGAAACAATATTCACAATATTATGCTCTGAAGGATCAACCATCGGTGAACGCATAGTGTCAATTTTTTTTACATCTTTATCTGTCCAGAATTTATTATAACATTCACCTTTTTGCAATAAATGTTTATCTTCCAATTGAAAAGCGTGATTACATAATTCATAAGGACAACTTATCATCATGGAATAATTTCCTTGAACCCATATCCGACCAATTTTAGCTTCATCAATTTTCTTTTGAATAAGTTGGTATATTTTTCTTTGAACATATTCGTCATCAAATACTTTAGGATTTAACAAAAGAGCTTTTATGAAGTTGTTATCACACTTTTCAAGTAATTCATCAATTTTTACATTATTTTTTGTTATAACGCCATTCAAGAATAATAAGGAATATAATCTATCACCACTACAAATCTTGTTTATCCAATCAATAGTAGGTTGTGCTAATTCATGCAAATCACTATCCGTTAAATTTAATGTTTGTATGTATTGATAATTCATAGTTGAATACTCTTTATCTCTTTCTGGTGCAACCCTTGTAACGCCAAAAGTATGATGATATTTATTGAAGTTATTCATATAATCATCCCAGTTTTTATATCTCTTATACATTTTAAATTGAGAAGTAGTTATTATAACATCTATATCTTTTACTTTATGTGATTTGCCCCAATAATCGATTATCGTATCCGTATGAGCAACCTCTTCAGCAAATTTATCAATGTCAAACTCAACCAACAAGCCCTTACCAAATGGAAATCTTGTTATAAAATGACAACTTTCATATCCTAATTCTAATTCTTTACTCCACTGTTGAGCCATACTTGGTTTTATTAATCCTTGACCATCGAATAAATTAGCTTCAAAATCAAAATCTCTTTCTTCAATTTCTCTATAATCATAAGGATTACCTTCAAAATCAACACCTTTTTTATCAATTACAAAATCAACCTTTTCACCTTTAATTATTTCTTCTTTATCAGATATAACACATACTCTAGGAGTTGATACAGGATGCATAGCTGAAAAATATAAAATTTCATAAGCAGAAAATTTAGCTATATTTATTTCATCTATTTGCAAACCATTCATAAAAGATTCTTTTAATTTATCATACAATGTTTCATTACAAAATACAGATGTACTTCTTCTTGCACAACCACCGCCAGTCATTAATCTTACAAACTTAATTCCATTTACAAAAACACCATCCCTGCATAACTTTTGATAATGTTTTGATTTTTCAACTTTTATTGTAATTATGTTTTCTTGAAAAGTTAATTTATCTATTTGATTTTGAATATTTGTAATTTTAGCTATATTATTCTGTGTTGATTTTTTATATTTTAATTTATTTCTTTGTTCATATAATTTATCTAATAACTCATAATCATTTGAAGTTCCTAAAATTCTTTCAATTTGACGGAAAGTTTGATTGTGTCCAATTGCTACTAACATTTCTTTTTTTCTCGCTTCGTCAATTGATATATTTACATTATAACTTTGTTCTTCTATGTATGAAGTTGGTAACTTGAATACATATTGCAACCTTAATTTCTTCAATCTTTATGTTCTCCTTTTTATTATGTTTTTAATTTAATCTTTAAGGCGTTAAAACTCCTATTTTAATCGATATTTTCAATATTAGACTCTATTTCTTTTATGAAATTATAATTCATAATTAAAAAATCTATACAATTTTTAGGATTTGGTTCACAATCTTTTTTAATTTTATTTTTACATTCTTGACAACAACCCATTTGTTTAGGTTGATATGGAAATTTTCCTATTGGTATTTTCATTTAATCCTCCTTTATAAAACATTCATTTTAACTCACTTTTCAATATTTCTTTCATTATCCTATCAAACATTATTTCATCGACTTGACAGTTGCCATCACAACCCCTATCACTTCTCATAATATTAGTACACATTGCACACCAAATTATTATATCAATTGGAGCGTTTAATTTTAATAACATTCCTTGTTCTTCTAAATTTTCATATTCAGCCAATTTATCAAATACTTGACCTGTTAATCTTGCATGGGTATATTCGCTATAATAGTCACTATCAACACTATAACCTTCATAGTCTTTTTCAGTTATTCTATCCATTTAATCCTCCTAATTATCTTTCCACTCAAAATCCAATCTCATATAATTAAATTGATCCATATCATAATCAAGACTATATCCAAGAACTGCAAATATAAATTCTTCGGATATTATTAAATCAAATTCTTCTTTAAGTTTATCTTTAATATATTTAACCTTTTCCATTTAATCCTCCCAATAAAAACATAGTTTTATCTTGTAATTTCAACATTTACTTAACTTCTACTAGCGGACATTTTTTGCTATCATCACTTGCTTCACTTATATTGCACTCATACCACTCTGATTCTTGCAATGGGCAATCAAAGCAACAACCTTTTTCAAAATCATCATCAACTTCAAATTCATATTTATATTTTTTCATTTTACTTTCCCTTTCCATAAATCAATAAATTTCCACCAATTTGTACCATATTCATTTGTATGACCGCCGTATTCTTTACCAAGTTTTTTATATTTCCAAATAGCTAACCGATAAATATAATGTTTTTCACCTATCAATTTGTGTAATGTTATTTCCATTCTTTTATTTTTCCAATAAGGAAATTCAATTTCAAACATATGTATTTGTTTCATAATCCTCCTTATAAAATACGATTTTTATCTACTCACAGCATCTATTTCTTTTATTAAAATTTCATTATCACAACACGGGCATTTTAAAATAATTTGCTGATAACTTAAATCTTTTATTATTTTATCAAATCCATTTTTCATAAACCTATCTTCACTATAAATAATACAATCTTCCATTGTAAATTCTAATACACTTTCACAATTATTACAGGCTGTTTCTCTTTTAGCTTTATCTCCTAATTTTAAAACCTTTATCATAATTTTTCTCTCCTTTTAAAATAACTCTTTTATTTAATAACCCAATCAACTTCACTTTCCCACATATCTAAACAATTTTTATACCATTCGGCATTTTCGCAATCTTTAAATAATACACAATCCTTGTAAGACAATTTAGATTTTACTATCATATTTACGATTTTACTTCTTTGATCTTCTGTACATTCAATTTTTATTTTACTCATCATCTCACTCCTATCCTCAACCGTATTGGTATAGATTTAAGTACATTTTAGCCCCAAATCAACTCTAAAACGCACGCAACTATATTGGTCGATAATTAGTCGTTTAGATATTAACTTTTGTTTTAGGTCGGTTATAAACGATTTTTTATCCCAAATATGATCTAGTTATATCTATCACATCTTTAAACCAATTTTTAAAACTCTTTTTATTCTCATATTCCTTTTCAAATTCAAAATTAATCACACTACCTTCAATTTGTAAATAATCTACAAAGTTGTGTAATTTGAATTCACTGTTTTCAATAAATTCTTCTGGTACTATTATTTTTAAATTACTATCCATTTCATCTCCTTATAAAATTGTGGTTTTATTATTCACTTATAGGTGAATACTTGTTAATTATTCATTATTAATTGAATTTTTTTAATATAATTCTTATAACATTCCTTTAAATAAATTCTTTTCATAACTTTCTAACAATATGTCTTTATAAACTTCTTGTGGATCAACGTAATAAACATCTTTAATATATGTATAGTCAATAATATCTTCTGGATTCTCTGGAAATAAATATTCGTCTGAACAAATTACATTTCCGTCCTCGTCCAAGTAGCATCTGTTTACCATTTTTAAATATCCCCCTTTCTTTTTAATTTAATTCTTAAAGTAAGGCATACAATCACCCCTTCGACTATTATGTCTTACTTACTCTCTTAGTATAGCATACTAAAAATACCTTGTCAAGAACTTTTTTTTAATTTAATTCTATAAATTTTTAATTGTATTCCCGTCTATCTATATGTTGTCATTATAATGGCAAAACAATCAATATGTTATACAATATTCATTATATAATTATTAAGATATAATTTTATATCATATATTATATCTTAAATTATGTATTACATTTTATCATACTTTTTATATTATTTCTTATCATACATATTATTATATGTTTTATATAATATAATATCATACTTAATATCTTTCATATCATATAACATAAACTTAATATATTCAATTTTATATTACATAATATCTTTCTTTTTATATTATGTTTACTGTTTATATAACATTATATATAACTTAATATCTAATATCTTATATTCTGTTTATATAATATAAAATATTTTATCTTTGTTTATATCTTATGTTTACTTAATATGTTAATTTCTATCTTATATTGGTTATAACTTATTGTATTACGTTTATTTTTTATATTAATTATTATCATATTTTTTATATTACATTTATGTTTAATATTAAGTATGATAAAATGTTTTATATAATTTTTGTTATTAATGTATATCTTACGTTTAAATTACATATAACTTTTGTTTTGATATTTTATATTAAGTTTATGTTTTATCTAATATTTTACATAATGTTACATATTATTTTTTATATTACGTATTGTATTATGTTTGATATTATGTTATAATTCGGGTATAATAATTATAAAGGAGATAATTTATGAAAACTATAGCTATCACTGCCCTGAAGGGTGGAACTGGAAAAAGCGTAATCACTTTTAATATAGCATCATTGTTGGCTCAAAAATTTAAAAAGAGAATTTTAATACTTGATCTTGATCCCCAACATAATATGAGTAATTTATTGTTCAAAACAGCCGTTAGAAGCGTTAAATCAACTCCTCCAACATCAAAGAAACGGCAAGATGAATTAGCTTTATCAAATAAAGATTATACGACTGAAGATATTTTTAATTATGCATTAGATGCTAGTCAAGTTATACACAAAACACATATACCTCGATTAGATGTCGTTCCAACAACTATTTCAATGACAGCAGTTGAACTTCAATTGACAGGAATGGCAGGTAGAGAGCTTGTTTTAAAAAATTGGATAGAGGATAATATAGATTTTTTAGAACAACAGTATGACTATATATTCTTTGATTGTAACCCAACAATGTCTATAGTTAATATTAACGCTTATATAATTTGCGACAGTATTGTTTTAATAAGCGATATTGATATTGATGGAATCGAAGCTGTTGGAACTTTTCTTGAATTATATTATCCTATACAAATTAGGATAGATAGAAAAGCTGAAGATAATGTTAAAGGGTTAATAATTAACAAAAGAGATGATACTACCAAGATAACAAAAGACTTTATCGAACATGTTTATTCTGATAAATTTACTTTTAGTGATATACTTTTAAAAAATAATATTCATAAATCTACTGCTATAAGTGAAACCAAAGTTCATAGAGAACCTATTGAAAAAAGAAGAGATGAAAGAAGCCATACAGAGTTAATAGATATTATTAACGAGATGATAGAAAGGGGTATATTATAATGTCAGAAAATATGTTTGAAACTCGTAAAAGTGATAGAAGAAGGCAGATTATAGAAGAAAATTTAGATGTGGCAGATAAAATAATTGCTACTAATCCAAATACAACAATTTTACAAAATGAAAAAATATTTGAAGAAATAAAACCAGAAAATAATGAAATTATAGAAGAAAACACTCAACCCATTGAAGAATCTCCGACAGAAAGTGAAGATAATATCATTCCACTCAACTTATTGAATTATAAAAAGAAAGAATCTGAAAAAGGAAGATTTACTTATTATTTAGACAATGAAATAGATGAATTATTGATTGCAGTTTCAGATAAATTTGAAATGAAAAGTAAATCAATATTGGCTAATTTGCTATTAGGAACTACAATTTTGTTAAATGAAAACATTCAAAATTTAGCTGATACTGACGAAAAAATTAAGGAATCATTTGACAAACTTTATAATAAATTTAAAAAATAGTTCCAATTTCCTTCAAAGTATGATATTCTGTTTGTTAAAGAATAATAACTTTGGAGGATTTTTATGAAACTAAAGATTAAAAACCTCAATAAACTAATAGACAAGCTTTCCAGTAGAGAAATTGACCTTTATTTATATCTTGTACAAAGGCAAAATAATTTTGGACAAGTTGATGGAATTAGGTATAAGGAAGTAATGTTGGATTTAAATATGCCTAAATCAACTTTTTATGGAGCTTTGTATGAGTTGGAAGAAAATGAGTTTATTCGCATTAATTGGGGTTCGGGTTATGGTGAGTTTAATATTATCATACTTGATAATATTTTTACATCTGAAGAAAATTACAATGAAGGTTATTTAAATTTAAATCTTGATTTGATTTTAAGTAAAATGTTTATTCAACTTCATGTAAGTATAAAAAAAATATTATTAAGATTATTGGGAATGCAAGCTGGCATAAGAAAAGTTAAGGTTACAAAAGAAATGTTGAAAAACTTTAATATGTTTTATAAACTTGACGAACTTAAAACATTATTTAATATTATAGAGTATGACGATGGTTGGTTATTTACTTTACGGAAAGAATTACGAACTAAAAGTCATAACGTTCATTTCTTGCAATATCAGCATAAATTAATAAACTATTGTAAAAGATACAAAATTGCTTATACGCTTAATGATCTTTCCGATTCGGTTAAAGTTATAGTTAATAATAGACATAAAATATTTAAAGTGCAAAAAGCACTCGATTACATACGGGATACCATACATATTCTACAGCCAAAATTAATAAATTATGTTTGTACTAATTTTTAATCACTTCTTGGAAAAATACACATCTTAGAAGTTTTTGTTATGTAATTAAATAATCAAAAAACCAATAAGACAATCAAGTTGTCTTTTTTTTTATGCCCAAATTTAATTTACAAAAGTTAGTTTTGTTCAAAAAGTTTTAAAAAATTAGACTTGTTCACAGTTTGTTAACTTTTTTGGCTTGTGGAATGTCCGAAATAATTATCCACAATTTTGTGGAATGTCTAATAATTGAAAAATCTGCATGTGGGTTGTCCAACGTGTATTAATATAATTAAGAAAATTCAAGACCTCTAGCAAGTTATATCTTTTTATTTGTTTTAATCCTCTTATATATTTTTATATTCCTTTATATTATTACCGACTACAAAAAAATAATTTAAAATTTTTTAATTTAATTCTTGACAAGGTAATTTCGGTATGGTATACTAATTGTGGAGGTGGTGTAGTTTGATTGTATAAAGATTAAATTAAAAGTAATAATATATAGAAGGGAAGATAAATTGAAAGAGTTTATAGTAAGAGATACCGAAACAAATAAAGAAAAAGTTGTCGGTACTGAAGTAGATGGTATAACTTGGCGAAATAAAAACCAAAGAAAGGCTTATAAAAAGAAAAAAGATAAAGAAGAAAAGGCAATAGAATTTAAACAATATTCAAAAAAAGAATTAGGATCGTTTATTTTTATAATATATAAAATATATGAGAGCATAAATAGACACGAAGAAATTTTAACACCATCTGATTTAACAAGATTAATATACATAGCAACATATATAAATTACAACGGGTATTTAATGACTGATAACAACAAGTATATAGATAAAATTATATTAAAAGATAAAATGAATTTAAGTTCTAAAGCTTTTAATAATTTGTTCAACAAGTTAGTTGAATTAGAAATTTTAACTATGCCACAAAATAATTTAATCAAAATGAATGAAGATTATTTTAAGAAGGGTAAAATTACTGAAGATGATAAAATTGAAAAACTCAATGGTGGTTGGACACAATCAAGATTATTTATACAAAACGTTAGATATCTGTATGAAAACACACCATCGAGACAACATAAGTTATTAAGTATAATATTTAAATTAATTCCTTATATGAATTTCAGATGGAACATAATATGCTCTAATCCACTCGAAGAAGAATTAGAGAAAGTAAATTCATTTAACTTAACAGAAATTGCAACTTTACTTAACTACGACAAAAGACAGATAATGAATCTAAAACAGGAATTATCAAAACTAAAAACCATAGACGATTTAAGTGTATTCACTTTTATTATTAACTATGAAACAAGGATTATAATAAACCCAAGAGTAATATATCATGGAAGTAATTATGAAGATGTAAAAGTAATTGACTACTTATGTAATCCAAAAAACAGTGTCAAAAAATAAAGATGGTGAAATTCTGTTCCCATTTTGAGCCAAACATGGTGAAATTCTGTACCATTTTTAAAATCGAAGTTTGCGTTCAAATATCAACACGAATTGGCATTATTTTAAGAGTTCGCACCTCTTATATATTACTACCTAATATATAAGGTGCAAAACCATTAAAGGAAGGAGTATTATTTATTATTATTTTTATTAGTATAATATATAATAGCCGATAACATTAAGTACATGAGACTGTAAATTAAATTAAAAATATTATGCACAAAATTATATTAAATAAAGTCTTTTCATTTATTTAATATAATTTTAAGGGATGTGGGTGGTTTTCCCACAGACCAAGAGCCTTCAGCAAATATTAATTATATTAAAAGTATTACTTAAACAATAGGTGATACTTATTTTTTTGCCATAACTTCTAGTTTTTGTATAAAAATTGTAATAAAATCCACCAAAAACAAGTAATTTTGAACAATTTTCATACAAAAACATTATATAATCGTATATAAACTATTGAAAAATGAACATTTTATAATTTTATTAGCTTTTTTAGCCTTAAAACAATTCTAAAACAAAAGATAATATCTTAATGAATATTTACTCCACCAGATACCTTACGTGCGAAATTGATATGTAGAAATTGATTTTAAGACTTATTTCTTACCTAATACTATGTGATAGTTATATAAAATATTTTAGGACAACTTTTAAACTTACATACTAAATTAATATACTGCTGTCACACTTGCCTGAAGTCTACGCTTACAGCAGTATATTAATTTATGTGCGGAAATATGCATGTACACCTTTGTCCGAGAAAAATATTTTTTATTTTTAGGAATATTATTGGATTAATTTAATACAATATACTAATAATACAATATTAAGGAGTGATGATATGTCAGTAATTGGTAGAACATCTATATCTTTTCCAGATGAGTATGAAAATGAATATTTATTTTTACAAAAATTACAAAACAGAAGTGAATTTATTTGTTGTGCGGTTGTAAAATATATTGCTGATGATAATAATTTAACTGACTTAGAAAAGTATATTAAGAAACAGGTATTTCAAGAAAAGTGAGAGTGTACTAATCAGTTATTACACTTATACACTCTCTTATGTCAATCTTCCATTGGATGAAAGCTTTTTAATTTAACTTATGCAAAATACGAAACTAATAAATACACATCTTTTGCTAATTCTAGCACGGATAATCCTATTGCACTTACACAGAATAATGCCATTTAATTTTCCACCTTTCTTATTTTATTACACACATATGATAACCAAATTAAAAATTAATATTCTAAAAAGGAGATAGTAATTTATGGAAATTTTAAGTCTTGTATTAAATATTTTAGCAGATTTAATTGTTATTTATGTTGTGGTTACATTTTGTTTGTGGTTGAAATCAAAATTCAGATAGGAGGATAAATATGATAAGTAGAGCATTTGAATCAGGTATTATGCCTGTTATGTATGATATTGGTAAAACATTACTTATAATTGGATTGTTTCAAGGATCATATTATATTATGAGAACAGATAGAAAAAATGGGATTGATAAAATTAAGTATGCAACTACTGGATATATAATGTTAAAGTTTATCAATTGGTTTATTTTATTAGTTGATAGAATAGCATCTGAAGCTATAAAGGGGTTGTAATTATGGCTGATTGGAAAATTACCGAAGCAATATCTAATGGAATTGAAAAGGGTTTAGACAAAATTACTGATAAATTAACTGAAGGTATAATGGAAATGTTATCTAAAATAGGAATTGCTTTATTGGATGGTGCAGGAACATTAATAATTATTCTAGCTATGTATTATATTTTTAAATATATGTTCACAACTAAAAAAGAAAAACAAGAAGAAAATATAAATGTATTAGTTTGTTTAGGAGGTATTTATTTTATAGTTAAAATGTTTGGTGTAATGTTAAGTTAGGAGTGATATTTTGGGCAAATTATTTCGCATAGAGAATTTTCCTTACCGTGTATTAGAAGTCCAAGTAGACAATAGAATGAAAGATAAGAATTATACAGATATTGTTAATATTATACATTCACTTATGAAAGATATTAAGAAACGTATTGTTTGTAATAAAGATGGGATTGTATACACTAAATGCCAACCGATTAGTTTTGAAATACTTTATAACAGTAACAAAGAAATAACTTTCAATTTTGCGATAAATGAATTAGATAGTTTATACTTCAAAAACAGACTACAAACAATTTTGCCTAATTCAACTTTAAAATTTTTAGATGAAATGGGTAGAAGTGATTATATAGATGAATTTAAGGATAGTGTTGTATATAAATACAATTATGACAAACATTATATGTTAAGTTTAAATACTAAAATTAGTCCGATACAATCATTATTAGCTATTAAAAAAGATTTAGATGATAAAGAAAAATTACTTTTACAAACGTTAATTTTACCTATTGGTAATGGATGGAAAACAACTTGTGACGAAAATTGGAAAAAAGTTAGAAAAGGGCATGATGTTACTAATGGTGTTAATTTTCTTGATGATTTTTTCCATTGGATAGATGGATTTTTGGATGGTTATATGGAAATTATTGATGATATTTTAGAAATTAAACCTAAACAAGAAATTGATAAAAGTAGTAAGAAAATTATTAGAGAATTCGAAAGTGATAGTAAAACTAAGACAAATTATAATGGATTTAAAATTGATATTAGTAGTTATATTAAAACCAACAGTAATCAACAGAATTATAATATTGGGAAAAGTATTGAAACGTGTTTTAGAGATATGGCTTCAGACAATGCTTTAATTATGGGTAAAAAGAAAATCGCTAAAGAAATTAATAGGTGTATATCATTTAGATGTAGAAATATTGTAAGTGAATTGGAATTAGCTAATTTGATAAAATTACCTGATAATATTTTACAAAGAAGATTTAATATTAAAAGTATTAGAATTAATCAAATTGATGTTCCTAAAGAATGTAGAAAAGGTTTTGTTAAATTAGGCAAATTAGAATTTCATGGGGATGTCATTGAGTGGTTTTTGCCTACTGATAGAGATACTGGAAGTTTGGCTGTAATTATGATTACAAAACAAGGTGGTGGTAAAACAACTTTACAACTTAATATTGCTAATGATGCAATTAAAAATAAAGAAGGGTTAGTAGCTATTGATTATGTTAGGAATAACCAATTTTCACAAGGGTTAATCAAAATGCACCCCGATATTAAAGTTATAAAGTTTGACAATGTTGACGATTTAGATAATTTTAGTTTTCCAGAAGTTGAAATTAATGAGTTAGATACTCCGTTTGAAAGAAAAGTTCAAGCTAATATTATTGCGACAGAAGTTAGGTATTTATTAGATTCTATGGCTACGGATAGTGAACCGTTAACAAGAATTATGAGTAAATATTTATCTTCAGCTTGTAAAGTTGTATTTGTTTATAAGAATAAAACTTTATTAGATGTACTAAATGTTTTAGAAGATAAGAGTATCAGGAATGAATTCATAAGTAGAGTAATTAATGATAAGATATTTACTTTAGATAGTAGGGAAATTAAGAATTTAAAAGAGTTAGATAACAATACAGCTTACGGTAGATTGCAAGGTTTGTTCGATAGGTTTAGCGTTATTACAGATGATACAATTTTAAATGAAATGTTGGAAAGTAAACAAAGTAAGGTTAATTTTGTAGACATTATGGATAATTCTAAACCTGTTGTTATAATTATGCCTCAGAATGTTTTTACAAATAAGTATAGTAAAGATGTGTTATGTACTTATTATATGAGCAGAGTTAGATTGGCTATGAGTAAAAGAAAAGACTTTAATAAGATTTGTAGGGTTATAATTGATGAAGTTCATCAGATACCTAAGACAATGAATTTGATTAAGGATACAATTGCTGAACCAAGAAAATTTGCAGTTAATTATATTTTAAGTATGCACAGTTTTGGGCAACTAGACAATAAGATTAAAGATTCTTTAACTGGAATTGGCTGTCATTTTATGTTAATGAAAGGGGTAGATGAGAAAGGGTTTAATGAGTTAAAGCCTTATATTGGGGATGAATTTGAGTATGAGGATATGAAGGAAATGGACTGGGATTATGGAAGTTTAAATTTAATCAATATTAAAAATGAGTATAAGGTATTTATGAGTAAGTTGCCTGATCCATTAAAGGATAATAGAGGTAAATTGTTTATAGGTGATTAGAAAGGGGATAATTATGAGAACACTTGCAATGGAAATTAAAACTTTGGATAAGGAATTTAATGAACTTGTAAAAGAAATGAATTTGGCAGTTAAAAGAGGATTTACTGAAGATGATGATAAATATTTTAAAAATAAGATTGAGTATTTAAAACGTAGGAATAAGAAATTGCAGGATTTAATTGGTGAATATAGTGAAGATGTTGAGTATGAAGAGGTAATGGTTAAAGTATTATAATTAAAATTGACACTCTTAATCGAGTGTCTTTTTTTATTGTCCGTTTAAATTCGATTTAAGGAAAATTTAAAGTCGATAGTATGGTAATTCGAAAATTATAGTTGCGTTAGTTTTAGGGGTGATTTATTCGATTTTAGTGGGAATTATAGCCCCTATTTTAATTAGTATTATTGTATAGTTTTACTAGCTACATTAGATTTAAGAGAATTATCGTAATGATGTTGGAATTTGAATATGTAAGTGGATTGTGAGGTAAAGATATGGGGTTTTTGAGTTAATTTTAGGGTGGAAATGGGTTGGATTTTACAATAGTTTATCGACTTAGAGAACGACTGAAAATAGGGGAATTTAGGGTGAAATTTTTAATTTATTGAAAAAAATTCATAATGTGGATATAAAGGTACTAAGGGCATCTGCTGGAGTCGGATTTGCTTTTTTAGTGTAAAATACGCCCGTCATAAGTCTTATAAGTATTGATATTTCAACGTTTATTAATGATTATATATCTTATATTTACTTATTATAATATGTATTATGTCTTGTATTTAATGACAGTATTCAAAGTATCAATAAGTATAGTAATATTAAACTTTATGTTTAATTATAGTAAACTATGTTACTTGTAACATATGTTACAAAAGCACGTTATCCCATTTCACCCATTAATACCATTTCACCCATTTAATAATAACATACTAATTTAATAGGTAATAAAACATATTAAAACACTATGTAATAAATTAAACATAACATAGTAAATAAGTATATATTAAAACATACTAAACTAATATGTAATAGATTAATAATAACATACTAAATCACTTGTTATTATATCATACTAAAATAGTATGTATTAAAAAATAGTAAATAAATATGTATTAATACTGGAGCAAAATATTATTATCATAATGATAAATAATAAATATCAAAATAATAAAAATTAAATTAAAAATAAAATGAATAATCATACAAATTATATTAAAAATATAACGTCATAAAATCGATTATAACGAACGATAATTTAAAATCAATACTAATATACCATGATATCAAATATACACTATAAAGCTATATTTTGCAATATAATAAAACATTGAAATATAAACAGCTATAAATAGCCGAAAATAAGCAATATTTAATCAAATAATGTAACATATGTTACAATTAATACATTAGATCAATAATAATGAATATAAAAGCAGTATTTTATGCAGATGTAATTATTGCAATTAGTTAATAATATTATTACAGTAATAGTATAAATTAAATTAAAAAAGAAGTTGACATTTTAACTATATTATAATATAATGGTATCATAGAAATATATACATATACATTGCAGTTTGGGCGTAACATGCAAACGGATGTCAAGAAAAACATTGCAGTTTCAAGATAACATGGAAACGGATGGAAATAGCACATTGAAAACTTAATAATATAATAGTAGCCACTGATGGAGAGGGATAAAGACTATTGTATAGAAAAAAAGTAAACAAATAAAATTTTAAATAATTGTATGAAGCTGTTAAGACAGCAAACAATCATTAAATCATTATTGATATATAAATCCTTTTAATGTTATTAATTAGATATTATAAATCATGTTTTGATTTAAATATATGTTACTGTTAAAATGTTATTAAATGACAGCTTAACAGCTTAAACAAGGATTTAAAATAAAATTATAAGGAGCATTAAAAATGATAATAGGTAAAAAAGTTAAGGAAGCAAGAAATAATAATTATACTTTACAATTAGTTAATAGCGGAAAGAAATGGTATATTAACAAACATGAAAATTTTGAATCTCAATCAATATTTTATGGAAACGAAGCGGAATGCACTGAAAAATATAATTCAATTATAAATGCTGAAAAATTGGAAGTGATAAAATGACTATAAAACAAATTGAAGCAAGAAAGAAATTTTTAAGAATATTAAGAAAATTAAAATTACCGTGGCAATTTAGACATTGGATGGCTGAAAAATTACTTGGTTAAAGGAGTAAAAATTTTATGAATAAAGAAAATATTATAGAAAAAATAACAAACTTAATAAATGATTTCAGAAGATATAATACAATCGAAACTTATAATTATATTCATGGTTATATGGATGCTTGTATTGATAGTAAAATTTTAAATTATGACAAACAATATTATGATTTAATAAAAGAGATAGAGAAAATAAGAGAATAAAACATAAATTTTATGAGGTGATTAAATGGAAAAATTAAGTAAAACACAATTAAAGGTATTAGAATATATAAAACAAAAAGTTGAAAATGCTAAAAAATCTAATAATTTAGATGAATATTTAAAAATTAATAATATCGAATTATTTGATTATACAACTGAATCATATAAGAAAATGATTGATGATTCAAGATTAAAAGAACAAAATGGAATAGTTAATACAATTGGTATAAATTCAAGAACATTATTAAAATTAGAAAAATATGGTTATATATCGATTATATATGACGGAAAAAATAATAAAGTTGGAATGGATACAGTACAATTATTGATTAATGAATAAAACAATTATTTTAATAAAGTGATCTGATGAGTATTTGAAAATTAATACGAAATACCCTTTAATCTAAAGGGTATCATCACATAAAAGGAGTTGAAAACATGATACAAATTAACGATTTAAGAAACTTAAAACAATTGCAAGATGCAAATAATAAACATATGACATTTACAAATTTTAAACAAATAATAAATAATCCTTTAATATTTGTACTTGAAAATTTAGAAACTGTAAATAATATTAGAATATTTGGAATTGAAACTTTTAACAATCAATATTTTAAAATAATTGTAGATTTATCAAAATAAAAATTATATTATAAATGGAGGCTACAAAATGGCACTAACAAATAAGGAAATATTAATGCAAGAAATGTTATTACATAACATCGATTTAGACACTAAAATTGATACATATGCAGGATGGAATCGACAAGGCTATACAATTAATAAAGGAAGTAAAGCAATATTTCAAACGCAAATATGGAAGCCTTGCAAGAGTAAAAAAGATTATGAAGGACAACAACAAAATAATAAAATGTATTTAGTCAAGGCAAGCTATTTTTCAGCGGATCAAGTGACTAAAATTGAACAAAATAAAAAAGTATCATAAAATTAGAATTTTAAAGTAATAGATTATATTAAAATTGTACAGTGATACAAAATATAATTTTACTTAAACAGTATATAAAAATATTTTATGTATTGTTTAAGCTTTAAAATAAAAATAATAAAAATAAAGGAGTAATAAAAATGTTAAGAAATATTCATGTAGGCAATAGGAATTTTAAAAATTTAGCAGATGCCAAACAATATTGTATTGAAAATGATTTTGATTATATGACAATGGTACAATTTGAAGATGATTTTGTAATAATGACAGCAGAACAGCAAAGTAATATAATAAAAATAGTCAATTATATTAATTCAATTTTAAGAATTAAACACGCTGACTATATGCAAGAATATGGCATAGACTTTGAAAAACATGAAAGTATTGATTTAATGTATTTTAATAAATACTACATAGATAATAAAGATATGCAAGATTGGAAAAACTTATCTTATAATGAATTAATAGAATTAAAAGAATGTTATAAAAATATATGTGATATTCCTGTATAAGTAAAAAATAAGAGTGCTATAAAATAAAATAAAAATAGCACTCCTTAAAAGGAGTATACAATAAAAATATTGTATATTGCTTTTAGGTAATAAAAATAAAATTAAAAGGAAGGTAAGAATAATATGAATATGAATTTAATTAGAATTAAAAACGTTTATAAAAAAAGAGGATTATTACATACAATTAATTTTATAATTTATTGTTATGTATTCCATGCAACAAGAAATAATAATATATTTAATTCATGGAGGTAATAAAAATGTATAGAACAAAAGTATATTATACTAACATATGGAATAATAAAAAAATAACATTGGAAATAATGGAGCGTGAAACCTTAAAAGATTTAATTAAAGATGCTACAAATGCAATACAAAAATATATAAATAACGGAACTGTCAATGATTACACAAGTTTTGCAAGTGCAGATATTATTATTAAAAATAAACTATATAACATTAATCATAATAAATTGATATATCAAATTAGCATATAAAAATAAGCAAGGAGTTTATTCCTTGCAATCTGTAAACAAATAAAAATAAATGTTTGTTTACTGGATTGCTTGAAATAAGCAAAATATAAAAATAGGAGTGTAAAATCATGAATAAAAATGTAAAAATTATCAAAGCAATAACTGAAAATAAAATAGCAATAAATATTGAAGAAATGATGAGAAAAGACATACAAAAAGCTGAAGAAAAAAGACTAAAAGAATTATTTAAAATAAGTAAATAAAAATCATGTTTTATCTTTACTGGGAATGTAATATAATAAAAATATAAAAATATATGGAGGTTATACCATGATAATTGATTTCATGAATTTAGACATGCAAAGAGTTTCAACAATTAAAGCACAAGATGAAACACAAGCACTTCAATTGTTTTTAACAAGTAAAAATAATAAATATAAAGATTTAATTATGCAAAGTGATAACATGTGTATACAAATTATTAAAGATGGTAAAATGATAATTAAGTTTAAAGATGAAGATCAAAATGAATATTATAAGAATCTAATTGAAAATAAATTTAGTAAATAAAACTTATATTTTAACCATAGGAGGGTTTTAAAAAATGTTAGATAAAAATAAAAGTATGTATAATTTATATCAAAATTATAAAATAAGTAAAAATGAATTAGAAGAAATAATAAAAACATTACAGGAGGAAGAAGTTATAAAATAATAAAAAAAAGCATAGTTTAATGCTATGCTATAAGCATATAAAAATATTTATGTGTTTATATTGTAGCATTAAATTAAAAGTTACATATAATAATATAAAAGGAGTTGAATAAAAATGACAAACGAAAACATTAAAAAATTTTTATTAACAATTCTGACATTATTAGTAATTAACATGATATTAATAAAAATAAATAATGATATTTACAACAGTTTTTTATTAATATATATATTATGTAGTAACATTATATTAATATTAACAGGAATCGCAAATTTAGTTTTAAATAAAATAAATTAAAAAAGAAAGGAATAAAAAATGAACGAATATTATATTTTAAGAAAAGGGAATCACTATTATAAAATAATAAAAATAAATAGTAAAGAAGAAGTACAGGAAGAAATAACACAAGAAGAATTTTACGAATTATATCTTAGTTAAGGAGTTAAATACATATGATAAAAATAAAAAATCACTACTGGAATATAAAAATATTTGCTGAAAACATGTTTATATTTATATTTTGTAGCCTGTTTATATATTGCTTAATTGGATATATAAAAATATTATCAACAAATATAGGATTATATTAAAAAAGAATTGACATATTACCGATAAAGTGATAATATAATAATGTAATATTCCTATGAAATTAGAATAGCCTTTAAAGCTATTCTATGAGCCAATAAGCAAATAAAAATAGCTTATTGATTGATAGAAAGTTTTAAAAATAAAATAAAATAAAATAAAATGGAGGTTTTAACACTATGAAACAACAATATTATATCAGATGCCAACAATATAAAAAGGTTGTAGAAGGCTATATTTTAGCAAATAACGAAAGAAATTTTGGTTATTGTAAAGATAAAGATAAATGGAAGATAACAGATATAAAAACTGGAATAGCAGTTAATAAAAAAGTATGTAAAACTAAAAAAGAAGCTGAAGATTTTATAAAAAATGAAATTAACATTGAATGGTTTAACACTGAATCAGTAAAAAATGCTGAAAAATTACTTGAAAATTTACCTTTGTTTGATAAAAATGAAATATACATACATTCAATAGAAAATAAAAATGCAAACACTAATATATATTATGGCGAATATAAAAACAAAGCTTTTGTAATGTCAATATTTTATGATGGATCAACGGATGCTTTAGAATACGAAGAACATTTCAATGAAAATTTTGAAGATGATGAAATTGAAGAAATGGCAAATAGAATTTTTAATAATGAGTATAAACACAATAAAAATAAATTTGAATTATTAAGTAAATAAAAGGTCAATTTTAATACCCAAAACAAAAATAAAAATGTTGAAATTTCAATATAAAATAGGAGGTTATAATATGTTAAATGCTGAACATGTTGGAAAAGTATTATTATATATGTATGATACTGTAAAAGTTGAAAAAATAGGAAACACTTCAAACGGTAAAGAGTGGTATTTTATAAATAGTAGTTATCCTGAAGAAGCAAATGGATATTATGATTTATGGGAACAAGAAAAAATGGATCAAATATTAAGTAAACAAGAATATTATAAAGAAATACAAGAGAGAAGCAGATTAAAAGAAATTGCAGAAGCTGAAGAACAAGCAAGACAAGAAAAAATAAAAGCTGAAAAAGAAAATCTATATGGATTTACTGATAATATGACAGCTATGCAAAAAGGAAAAATATTAAAATGTTTAATGAAAGAATTAGGATTTGAAGGTAAATGGATAACAAGAAAAGAATTTTGTATAATTTTATTAAAAAGAAATTATTATACCGACACAAAAGAATATTCTAATATGTACAATAAAAAAGCTAAAAATGATTATACATTATCAAGGGGATTGTATCATCCAACAGATAGAACATTTTACGAAGTAACAAAAACAGAACAAGACTTTTTTAATTACTTAAAAGACAACAAAATATTTGAAGCTGAACAAATAGCATAATAAAAATAAATTGATATTAATGTTTACAGGGATAAACAATATCAATACAGAAGCCACATAATGAGTTTTAAGCAATGAAAATATAATAATAATATAAATATAAAGGAGAGTAAAAAAATGAAGAAAATATATGATGTAACAATAACAAGAACAGGAACACTAACAATTGAAGCTGAATCAGAAAAAGAAGCTTTGGAAATTGCAAATAGATATAATATAAAATCAAATGATATTGTTTGGGATTGGGATTGGGAAGCTACAGATGCAGTACAATTAGAGCAATAAAATACAAATTTTATCATAGAAATATAAAAATAAAGTGTTGAAATATCAACAAAAATTGGAGGTAATAAAATGCAAAGATCAGATATTAAAGGTTTTACAATAAAAATATTAAAATATAACATTGAACTAGTAACAATAAAGCATTTAATTAAAACAATAGCAATATATAAAAACAATAATCGACAATTAATAAAAAGATTTGAATTTTAAAAGATTATATTAAAAATATAGTTTGACAAATTAATAAAAATATGATACAATGTTTATAATAAGAAATATAAAAAAATAAATGGAGGTAATAAAATGAAAATGAAAACTACTAAAAAGAGTATGAAGGAAAGCTATGATAAAATATTAAAAATTGGATATTGCGATGCACAGTATTTGCTACAATTTGAAGAGCCGACAGCATACAGCACTAGAGCAGAAGGATGGGCATGTGATTATTATGATATCGATGGAACTTTAATTTCTACAGGATATTCTCCAATTGGTGAAAGCGTTGATTATAAAACTGTAAAAGAATACGACGAAAAAGCAAGAGAAATTATTCGCAATGACGAAGTTTACGAAGATAAAAAAATAAAAGTAAATGAATTATTAAAAGAATTCATTAGTAAATTTTAAACTTGACTAAGTAAGTATAAAATGTGTTAAGCTTAGAGCGTTAAGAGGATGAAAATCCTCTTAGGTCATAACAAATTATATTAAAAATAAAATAATATGGAGGCTTCACAATGATAGTATATAAAAATAATGTAACACATCCAACAAAAGCATGGTTATTTGTAGAAGATACAAAAGAAAACATCTTAAACGATTTAGAAAATTATACACTCGATCCTAGATTTGAAAATTACGGAAATTTTGTATTCAATCCGACATTTAAAAATGAACAACAAAAACAAAACTGGATTAATGAATATAATGAAAATTGTATATGTATATTTGGAAATTTCTTTGACTATTCACATGCTTTTTATGTAATAACAGATGAACAAAATTTCATAAATGAATTAAAAACAGCAATTAGAAAAAATCAAAATACAGAAAAATATAAAAATGCAAAATTAGAATTGTTGGAGGTATAAAATGAAAGTATTATTAAGAGATAAAATGCCAGATGGAACAGATATTCAAATTGAGGATTGGACAAAAGATAATAATATAAGAAATACTTTGACAATAGGAGCATACCCAATAGCAAAAAATACAGGTAAATATAAATGGATAAAGGCAGGAGATAGATTTAGATTAAGTATTGACAGAGGATTTACAACAGATGAAGAAGTAAAAAAAGCTTTCAATGATTTGAAAGAAGGTAAAAAGAAGTTAGAAGATTTTTCAGAATACTTTTGGAATTTAGAAAAGGATCAATGGTATTTAGGAATGACGGTTGAATATAATCAAGACTGGTAAAATATAAAAATGTTGTCTATGCAACTAATAATAAAAAGGTCTTAGGCATAGAGCGTTAAGGGGTAGTAATACCCTTTAGGTGACACAAAATAAAAATAATATAAAAGGATGGTTATGATATGAAAGAATTAAATGAAAAAGAACAACAAATAATTGAAAGAAATTTAAAAGCTTTTAAATTTAATTTTACAGATGAAATAAAAATATTAAAATTTAACAAACATTATTTTATTTTTAAAGCTGAAGAAGTTGACGAACAATATTCAAATTATATTTATAATAGTAATAATATAGAAAATATTAACGGTTGGTTATATGGGGCAGTACAGGTAAATTGTAAAATGATAAAATAACAATAATACAGAGGTGTTAAAATGTTTGACTATATAAGAAAAAATAATCAAGAAAATGCGAGTTGTAATAATTGCATATATAAAAATAATGATTGTGGAATGTGGGAAGATAAAAAAGAAACTTTCGACACTGGATATAATAAAAATAATTTAGCAAAACATTGTTATGAATATAGGGAATAAATAAATATAGCATTAAAATTATACAGAGATATAAAATGTTATATACATATAAAAATATATTAAAATAATATGGAGGGTTAATATATATAAATCAGTAAAAGAATTAAATGAAAGTGAACTAAATGAATTAAGAAGTGCTTTGTATTTTCAATTGTGTGAAAATGGAACAATTGATATTGATGATGATATCGAAGATGTTGAAGATATAACAGATAATATGTTGTATAAACATTATGAAGGCATTACATTTGTAGAAGATGATTTTTTCTGTAATCAATAACAAAAATAAAATAAAAATATAGGATGTTAAGAAATGAAATTAAATAAAGAAGATAAGGAATTATTAATAGAATGGGGATATTTAGACGAAGATTTGGATCAAATTGAAAGAGCTACCACAAAAACAGTATATGAAATAAATGATAAAAAGATTTCAGCAAAAAAGGCAATAGAACTATTAGGTAGAGAAAAGTATTTAAGTGGCATTGGGAGAAGTGCATTTCATTGGTCAGCAACAAGAAGTAACGATAATAATGAGACAGTATTCTTTGATTCATCAAAATTATTTGAATAATGATAAAATGCATATTTTATGCACAAAATAGTAAAAATAAGTGTTGAAATTGCAACGTTTTAAGAGTATAATAAAATTAAAATAGAATAGTTTAGTACTATTCTACCAGTAAATAAAAATAACTTTATTGATTGGTAAAATAGCATTATATTAAAAATAAAATAGGAGGTAATATCATGTATGCTATTAAAAATAAAAATAATCAATACTTAACAAGAAAAGGAATGTTTGACGATTACAGTTTCACCGACAATAATAATCTTGCTTATGTGTGGGATAAGATTGCAGAAGCTGAAGCAGTAAGAAACATATTGACAGATTATCAAGGTATTAATGATCTTGAAATAGTAACTTTGTAGAGGACATAAATTGAGTTTTACGCAATGAAATAAAAATAATAATATAAATATATTAGGAGGATTTAATATGAATGATTATGAGGTACTAAAACAATTTATTAAAAAAAGTAATTATAAAGTAAAAACAGATATTGATAATTTAGTTGATATGTGTTTTGCTCATTATGACAGTTATGTAGAAAGCGAAGAAAAATATGACAAAGATTCTAATTTGGAATATGTTGACGATTGTATATTATTTGTAAAAGAAAATGGAATATGTGAATTTGATTATTATTGTTAAGGTCATAAAAAGTAGAATTTATCATAATAAAAATAATCAAGAATTATATTAAAAAAGAGTTGTATATTTTATGGAAATAGCATATAATATAAATAAGAAAATTAAAATAAAAAGGAGATTATAAAATGAAAGCTATAAAATATCAAGATAGGTTTATTCATGAATATCAATTTGGAGACAAAGACATAAATTATTGTATAGGATTAAATGAAGATGAAAGTTATATCGATGAAGATGAAGCTGGAAATTTTGGATTAGATGAATATCAAGAAGCATTAAAAAAATTTGGTGCTAAACAATTTGAACATGAATTCGATTATAGCGATGGATATACAAGAATTGTACAGGATAGTTATTTTAACACAGTAGAACAATGTAAAAATGCAATTGATTATTTGATACAGTTAGAAAACAAATATAATGACGATTTAAAAAATGGCTTAGTTGATGAAGATTATGTATTGAGTTTATAAAGTGGCTTGTATCACTATAAATAGGTTGTTAAGTGCAAGGCGGTTGCTGTCTTAGGATGGCAACATCAACAAAATAAAAATAAAAGGATGGTAATAAAAATGAAAAATAATTACATTGCAGTACAAATTAAAGAAAATGAAAAATTTTATGCTTATGTTATTAAGGTATCGGGATCAAATAATTTATTATCAGAGTTAAATATCAAAAATATAATAACAGCAAATATTTGTGAAAGTAAAAAAGAAGCTGAATCAATTGCAAGTCATTGGAATGCATGTTTTAAAGTAAATGATACATATTTATTTGACAAAGTGCTATTTTAAGGTAATAAAAATAAAAATAATAAAAGAGGTGTTTTAATATGAGAACAAAAATAATAAAAGATGCAAAATTTGTAGTTAGAGTAGAAAGTGATAAAAAGGAACGTACAATCAAAACTGTTTCAATTTTTGATAATAGAAATCAAGAATATTTAACAGATGAATATATTCAAGAACGTAATGTTAAAGATTTTTTAGACTTAGACGATTTAAAAGAAACATTAAACTGGAATTTAAACGGTGATAGTTCAAAATATCAATTCAAGTGGGGACAGAGTGGAAAAAATACTTCAGATGGCATAGCATATATATTCGATTAAAACATAGACTTTGATCAGTAAAATAAAAATAAAATTATAATAAAAGGAGAAATAAAAATGTATATTGATTATTTAAAACCAAATAAAAGAAGATTAGCAGAGCAATCTTTTTATGAAGAAGGAGAAAAGATTTTTAGAAGTAAAGTAGAATTATGTGGAGAAAAATTTGAAACATATTCGCCTAATTTTAATGGTGGAAGTTTAAGTGGAAATTGTAAAATATTAATTGAAGAAGAATTTGAAATTATAAATACTTTTGATGAAGAATATTTAAGTAAATTAGAAAATGAAATTACCTATATTAAAAAACTAATAAATAATAGAAGATTAGAATTTAAACCAGTTGAAATAAAAACTAAATTAAGATCATATAAACATAAAGATGGTAATAAAAAAATGTGTTGTATTTATGTTGAACAATATGAAGTACATTCAGATACTTATGGTGACTACGCTAACGAAAACGAAAAAATATTAGAAAGATTTGATTTATCAGATACAAAGCAATATCAAGACGAAATAGAAGAAACTATAAAAAAACTCGAAGAGAAATATAATGTAAAAGCAAATGAATAAAAGGAGGATTTTAATACTTAAAACAGCGAAATAAACGTTGAAATTGTAACAAGCGGTAAATATAAAAATAGTAAAAATGGAGGATAAAAATGCTAATAAAAGAAATAAATATGAATAGTGGAGAAAAGTATTTAATAGGGATTGTAGATGAAAAGAAACAAATTAAATGTTATATATTAAAAAAGAGATTGATAGGTTATGAAAAAATATATTGTTATGACACATTAAAAACTTTAAATCCCGATTATGATTATATCGTATTATGTACTATATCTAATTATGAACGAGAATTAAAAAATAAAGAAAAATTAATACAATGGAGTTTAAGTTAATATAACAATAATAAAGTTAAATTAAAATAAAAATGTTATATTAAACTGATCCAGTGAGACAGAATATAACAATACATATAAAAATAATAGGAGGATATAAAAATGTTAGTTACAGAAATAGCAGAAATATTACAAGCAGATTATATTGAGTTAAACAGCGTAAATAGTAGATGGACAATAGATGAATATGCATATTGGGTGGCTAAATTTAAAAGTGGGTATCCAGTAGAAGGATACGGATGTATTAGACCAAGATTAGAGCATGATAAAAATAAATATGTTATAATATGGGAACGTCATGATAATTGTGATTAAATAAATAGTATAAAATCGTAAGTTTATTAGGAGGATTTTTATGAAAAATAAATATACAATTACAAAAGGCGAACATATATATTCTACTTATTTTATACCAAATATAGAATACTGTAAAAGAAGTGATTATGAATATATTTGTTTAAATTTTCTAAAGTGGTATATAGGATTAATAAAAGATAGATAAAAGATTGTATTTAACAGGAGATGAAAATGAAACTTAGAACAAAGAAAATATTAAAAAGAAGATTGATGCAGATATTAACTTTTGACAAATATTATATTTGCGGTGAGTGTGGGAAAATACATAAGAAAAACGGATTAGAATTAGAAAGTAAAGAGTGGATAGATATAATATGTAGAGAATGTTATAACAATACAATGAATAAAATATCTAAGATTTTCACTGGAGTATATGAAGATGTAAAAAGTAAGATGAATATATAAAAATAAAATAATTAGGAGGATTTAAAATGAGAAAAGACCTTGAGAAAAGATACATTAAAGAATTATGTAAAAATAACTCAAAAGAAGAATTGGTAAAAATGATTTTAGAAAATGAAGATAAAATATGTAAATATAAATCATTTTTAAATCAACATTATGCTGGTGGAGATGGAATTGTGTTTTACGATTGTATAGAAAAATTAAAAGAATTAGGTTTAAATGATTTAGCAGAACAATTACAAGATGTACAGAATTATTTGATGTGTGGTAGATCAATATAAAAATAGAATTTAGGAGGATACAAGATGGATAAGATAGAAAATAAATTTAAATTTTTTTCAATGGTTAAATTTTTATGAATTTATGACCAAACGAGAATTTAAAGAATTACCGAAATATAAACAAGATAACTACAGAACAGAATATGAAATATATTTAAAAATAAATAATTAAAGAGTAATAAATCAGTTGTTTTATGAGCAAATATGAAAAAATAAACGTTGCAATTCCAACGAAAATAAGGAGGTAAATATGTTAAATGAAAAAGAAATAATTGAAAAATACGGTAATGACAAGGTATGTCATAATTGTTTATTTTGGGATGAAGATGGTTATTGTGAAAAAGGTAAAGGTCAAACGTTAGGAATACAAAGGGCTTGTGATGTTTTTCTTAATAAAAATAAATTAAAGTAGGAGGTTATAATAATGCCATCAGACAAATACTTAGATGAAATTTATGATTATGTATATGCAGAACAATGCAAACAAAAAAGAGAATTAGAACAATCTTACATTAACAAATTAAATAATATGACATTAGAAGAAAAAGTTGATTATTTAATTAAAGAACACATTTATGAAAAAGTATATCGTAAATAATTTGATTAAGTAAAAATAAATTAGTATAATAGATAAAAACATAAAAAGGGTGGAATGATGAATAAAGAAAATTTAGTAATACAATTAAGCCAACATCAGAAAAATATGGTTAATTTATTATCTTCAGCTATTGAGAATATTTTAAGGTTTGATAATTTAGACAATGATAAATTTGCAATAGATACTTTAAAATCCATTACTAATTGTACGGAGGATATAATAGAAAAAATTCAAAATAGAAATGGTAAATAAAAATATTGTTTTAACAGGAGGTTGATATGTCAATAGTAAAACTAAAAAATGGTAAAGAAAAATTTATAAATGACGAAATTGATTTACGAAATTTAATATCTGAAGAACTAGGGTCAGATGCTGAAGATGAATATATAAATATAATTGAAAAAATAGAAAGTTTAACTAAAGTAGTATTGTCTTTAGGAATTAAAAATAAAGCATTAGAAGAAGAAAATGATGGATTAATATGTGAAATCGATGGGCTACAAAAGGATATAAATGAATTAAACGAATCTTTGTATTATGTTAAAGAAACAATAAAGTCATTAAGAGAAGAATATAATTATAATGAAAATAGAAAAATATTAAATGTTATAGAAAATTTGGAACGAAATATATAAAAATAAAAAGGGAGGGTAATATGAATATAAAAATAAAAAATAAAGGTAATGGTTGGGTTAGCGGTACTTGTGGAGATTATAATTTTGAAGCAAAAGTATATAATGAAGGATCAGTTTATGGAATTAATAATGGTCGAGTAAGTAAATTTACCATGTATGATGAAGATAAAAATTGGTTAGTAAATTATGATAGGGGTTGGGATATAGAACCTGACGAAGAAATTTATAATTGTTATACGAATTTAATTAAGACTTTAGAAAATTATAAAGGGGTGGAATGGTAAAGTGAAAATTACTGAAGCTAAAAAGTTAAAAATAGGTGATGTTATTTATGAAAAAATACATGGTTATAAAATGACAATCGAATCTATAGAAGAAAGTGACTTAACTGGGAAAAATAAAATAATAATAGGATGTAGAGTTAACGATAGTGGTTTGTTATTTATATATGATCACAAAGAAGTTATAATAAAAAATTAGTTTTATTGGAGGTAAAATTATGTATAAGATAGCAGTATTGAATGAAAAAGAAATAGCGAGAGAAAAGGCAATTAAACCGATGATAGGTGAAAAATTCAATGTTGATGAATTGGATAATTTCTATAATAGAATAGCAAGAACGATTGATTATGATAATAGTAATAGTATAAAATTCTATTGTATGTATGTAGCAGAAGAGGAAAATAATAATGAGAGATTATAAAATAATAATTAATGTTTCTGAAGTAGGTGGTGTATTTAGTGCGAAAAATATTGAAGAAGCGGAAGAAATTGCTCAATCATTATGTGATGATATATACGCTCGATTAAAAGGAAAATGTTGTGTTGAAGTAGACAGTATAGAAGAAGTGAGTAAGTAAATAAAAAGGAAATTTTAATATAGGAGGTAATATGATAGAAAATTGCAATGAATTGAATAATGAAATAGACATGTTAAAAGGTAACATTAATTGTATGTGTTCGGCAGATGATTATGAAGAGTTAGAACGAATGTATATGTATGCTAAAATTAGGCTTGATGAAATATATAGCTATAATCTTGAAAAAATAAGAAAATATGATATTTAAAAGAAAGAGGAATATGAAATGGAAGAATTAATAAGGTTAAAGAGTAATATCGAAAAATTAATAGACATAGGTTATTCTGATAAAAACGCTGATATATTATTTGAGAACAGCATTGATTTAGAAACTTTTAATTGGATAATTGAAAAAGAATTATCTTATTGTGAGGTGATAAAATGAGTTTTGGTTTAAATATAAAAACTATATTTAATCTTGCAGATGAACAAGAAAATAATATTATAAGTAATATTGACATGTGGTATGACCATCATGAAAGAACATGGGTACTACAAAAGAAAAATAAAAATGGGGATCAATTAGAAGAAGCCATTTATGTTAAAGATAAAAATATCGCAATGAATACTAAAAAGGAATTAGAAGAGTCAATAGGAATACAAGCAAACAAATAAAACGGTCATTTTAAGAGGTGAATATAATGAAAAGAAGTTGTAATAATTGTAGAGCATTAGATACACATTTTAAACCAACTTGTTTATTGGGATTTAAAATACAAGGGTGTAAAGAAGTTTATGGACTAACTACTTCATGGAAACCATTAGAAGAATGTCCTAAGCCTAAAACAATATCTGAATATTATTACTTATTTGGTTTAAAAACACAAGGGAAACTTATTTAGAATTATAAATAAAAACAGCATTTTAAGGGGGGTGAAAAAATGAAAAATTTAGAAGTGGATTGTATAATAAATATAAAAATAGACAATGAAAGCATTTATCAAGTTTTAGTTGGTAATGTAAGCGAAACAATTTTATATGATTTATCTAATGAAGAAATAATAAGCAAAATAAAAAATAGTTTAAGACTTGAAAAAAATCAAATAATATTAGAGATATAATAAATGTGATATTTTATCAACTAAATGACAAAAACAAGCATTGAAATTCCAATAGTTATAGGAGATGAGAGATGAAAATTAGCAAACTATTTTGGAAATTACTATACAAATATCAAGATCAACAAATTATATTAAAAAAAATATGTTGACAACCTTTGGTAAAAATGCTATACTGAATTAAAATAAAAATAAATCAATTAAAAGGGGATTAAAATGAATAAATTAATATTTAAATTTGCAGAAAAAATCAGTTACAAATTAGACGAGTTGTGTATGTACATAGTAGATGATGGCAGAAAATACGAAAACCATAAAACACTATTTAACGTGTTGGATAAAGCATCAACATGGATTTATAATGTCAGTTACAATAAATGCGTTCTAGGGGCAAAATAAAGGCTAAGAATATAAAAACAAATCAGGAGGTTAGTAAAGTAACATGAGTATGGTAATATCAAGATCAAGATGTTTAAGTCCGAATTTTAAAAGTGTTTTAAAGTATTTGGATCGACAATACCCCAACTATGGCTTCGACGAAACAGAACAAGACATTATGATGGGGATGACTAATATAGAAGAAGAAATGTTTAATGCATATAAAACGTTGGTATTTCTAAAAGAGAAAAACAAAAACAATCAAAAACAATGCACAGCAATAAACAATTTTATTAAAATGTTAACTAAAGAAAATATGCGTTAAAATTATATTAAAAAATAAAAAAATAATTGGTATAAAGGAGAATAAAATGCATATACTTAAAACAGGTAATCAATCCGAATTTTATGATAGCGGATGAATACATAAACCAAAAGGAGGGTGTAATTTGATAAACAAAGAAAGCATGAGTTATAAAAGAGGAGTAGTAGTATTAGTAGATTTAGGGGATAAGAATGGATCAATTCAATTTGGGACTCGTCCGTGCATTTTAATTTCTAATAATCTAAACAACAAATTTTCGTCGGTTTTAACAGTAGTGCCATTAAGTACATCAAAATTTAAAAAGGATTTACCAACACACATAGCTATTACCACTAACAATAGCAAGATTGAAAAAGATTCTATAGCCTTATGTGAACAGCCTACGCTTATTACGAAAGACAGAGTTATAAAAGAATTATTTGAATTAGACGATATATTGATGAGACAAATTGATATTGGAGTTATGATTCAATTAGGATTAATGAGTAACAACATTCCAAAAGTAAATACATCAAGAATGGCTATGGCAGTATAAGAATTAAATTAAAGGGGACGTAAGATAAAATGAAAAAAAATATAATAATAATGGGCTTAACAGTGGCTATACTATTGCTAAGTAATCAAAACAAAACACTTAGCAATAGTATAGAGATTTTTAAAGAAGAAAATACTCTACTAACTCAACAATTAGAAAACAATGTAGTTGAATTAGCAAAATATAAAAATATAATTGGTGGTTTTAATGACGCAAATGTAAAAAGCAGTTATTATGTTTATTATAATGTTCCGTTAACTATAATCGAGCAAGAATATATTCAAGATTTATGTAATCAAAATAATCTATCATACGAATTAGTTCTTGCGGTTGTTGAGTTAGAAAGTGGGTACAACAAAGATTTATTAAGTCCAACTAACGATGGAGGATTGTTTCAAATTAACTTAAATTATGCTGATTTTTATGCACAACTTGCTGGGTTAGAAAGTTACGACGTATTCAATTTTGAAGATTCTTGTAGGATGGGAATAGCAGGATTAAAATATTATAAAAATTATTGGATTGAGCAAGGTATAACAGATGATGAAACATTATACTTTTACACCCTCAATTCCTACAACATGGGAATAAACGGTTATATTTCATATGTGAGAACAACTAATCAAATAAGTAGAAGTTATGATAGACTAGTTTCTAAATATAAATTCGAAATAGAACAATCATACATAGATTAAATTAAAAATAAAACTTGCATCACATACATAAATATGTTATACTGACATATAATATAAAAATAAATCTAATAGGAGGTATAAAAATGACCGAAAACTTAAAACAAGTGAACTTAGAATTGATAGAAAAATTTCTAAATTCGACTAGAACAGACAACACAGAAAGTAATTATCGAAGCGATCTTATTAATTTTTTAGAAAGTATTGATAAAAGCTTATTAGATATTGACATAGATGATATAAACTATTATTTTAATAAAGTATTATTTTACAAACCAGATAGTAATGAGAAATATAAACCTAGAAGTAAAAATAGAAAAATTGCAAGTTTAAATAATTTTTATTCATATTTAAAAAGAAAGAAAATGATAGATGATAATCCACTTGAAGGATTTAAAAGATTTAAAGTAGATACCAATGAAGAAACTAAAATATTAACTAAACAAGAAGTCGATAAATTACTTAATCATATTAAAAAGAAAATAAAAAATGTCAAGACTGAATATCAAAAAATATTACAAATAAGAAACTATGCTCTAGTAACTTTACTTGTTAAAACAGGAATGCGTATTGAAGAATGTTTAAGTTTGACACCTAAAGAATTTAGAATGGATACTTCTGAAATAGTATTGGTTGGAGATGAGCTAAAAGGTAAGGTATCGAGAACATTATATTTTAATGAAAAAACAAAACAAATAATGCAAGATTATTTAGATATAAGATATAAATTAAATAAAAATAACTTAGATTATATATTTCTAAGTAATGGTGGAAAAAAAATGACACCTAATTCTACAAATGAATTATTACAGGAATATGGAGAAGAATGTGATATTAATGAAATTACAAATCATAAGCTTCGTCACTACTTTGCAATTACTTTATATGATAAATATAAAGATATTAACCTTGTAAAGACTGCACTTGGACATATAGATATTTCTACAACTATGCTCTATATCCACGGATCAACTGAAGTTGAGAAAATGCGAAACCTATAATCCGACACAATTCGACAAACATATTAATTATAATAAAAATACTTTTAATTATACTATAATTTCAATAGAAATAAAATAAAAAATATATTAAATTCTTGACATTTTCTCCTTATACATATATTATAATAAAAGTAGTTAAATTGGACTATTCTGCATATAATATATGTATAAAATTAAAAAGGAGAGAGGAATTTGAAAAAAGAGAGATTCGAATTAGAAGAAAAAATTTATTTTATACTGACAGAATTAAATAAAAATGGAGTTGTTAAAGAACTTATCAAGAGTGATTTATTGAGCGAATATATGAACAAATTTGTATTAACAAAAACATTAAATTTAAACATTCCATTAAACAACAGAACAGTCTCAGAATTGTTTCACATATGCCGTTTAATAAACACTTTTCAACCAAGAATTAAAGTAGATGAATATTTTACCGATGACGAAATGACACAAGCAATAGAAAATAAAAATAATATAAAAATGGAATCGGATTCTAAAATGATTATCGAAAATGTTTTGTATACTAAAAATAACAACGAAGAATCTTGGGTGGCAATAGTAACTTATAAACAAATTTATGAGTGGATGAAAACTGGTAAACTTATTTATAACATGGAAACTCAAAGACAAGGTGTGTTAAGAAAAATCAAAAACGAATCAATAATTATCCCTTATATTAACGAGAAATCAGTAGATGATATAAAAGAAACAATGTTGAAAAATGAATTTTATTCTAATATGATTTCATTTAATGTAACACCAGATTATAATCATAAAATAGAATACAATCAAGTTGAAAAAATGCTTATAATTGACACGGATATATTTGAAGTTGCAGTTACTGACGGATATCATAGAGTATCAGGCATTGTTCAAGCATTGGAAGCAAACCCAAACTTACAAGGCGAATTATATTTAAAAATTACTAATATGAGTATAGAAAAGGCTCAAAAATTTATTCGACAAGAATCTAAATCAAATATACAAGATGTTGATGCATTAGAAAAATATAACCCTTCAAACAAAATAACAATGTTTATTAAAAATATAAACGAAATGGGTAGTGAAGATACAAATATTTTATATCGTAAAATAGATATGGCTGTTAATACTCCTAACACATGGATAATGTTTGAGAACTTTAAAGAAGGATTAACGTTGAGTGGTTTTTTAGATGATATAAATAATACTAATTCGAGAGTAGAATTAGGAAAGATAGAAAAGTTTATTGTTAAATTCTTTAATAGTTTCTTTGAAATAGCAAAAGAGAATAATGCTCAAATTGAGAAAGACGAAGAAAATCCAGACAAAGAATATTTAAGTGATCCTACATTTATCATGGGACTTCTTATTACTTGTCACAAATATTTAAATACAAATACAGTCGATGAAGAAGTAATTGATAAATTTATTAAAAAATTTAAACGCACAGATGTAAAATATACTTACAATTATCCGATAAAACAAAAGGACAAAAAAGGAATGATTGCTAAATTTAGTAAATTGTTGGAGGTATAGTTGTGAAAAATATTTATTTAGTAGAGAGTGAAAAGAAAAACGAATATTTAGAGAATATAAAGATACGAAACGAAGAAAAAACTTATGAACTATATTCTAAATTAATTGACAAACTGGATGAATTTGAAGATTATAAAGGAATCCAAGCTACTAACATGACAAAGTTAGACTTTATGGAATTTCTTACTTCTCTAAATTCATCTAGTTTAAGTGTTTTATACACATATAAGTCGGCAATTAATAGTTACTTATTGTACGCCACCGACAAACAAAAATTTACAATAGGTTTATTGGAATTAGATAAGATAACTCAAGATGATTTATTAGAATGTATAAACAAATTAACCGAATCTCTACAATTCATTACCGAAAAAGAATATTACGAGATTATAACTAAAGTAGATGAAAAAACTGGCAAAAGTATAGGGAATTATCAAGATAAATTAGTTATTGTACTTTTGTGGAATAAAATTAAAGGTGAAAAAAGTTTTAACGAGTTATTGAACTTAAAAATATCAGATGTAGATTTTCATAATAAAACAATTCTTACTAATAATCGAGTAGTTAAATTATCAGATATTGAAATTGATATTGTCCAAAAAGCTATAAAAGAACAAACTTATATTAGAACTACAATGAGTAAAAAAGGTGTAATCAACGAAACATTTGTTGATATTTTAGAAGGCGATTATTTAGTGAGAGCAACGGCAGGTTCAACAAATAAAGATGTAGATAATAATCAATGTACCTATGGGACTTTTGCAAATCGTATGAGCAAGTATTATAATATCGTATTGAAACGTTCGGGATTAACAAACCAAAGAATATATAAAAGTAGTGTATATTATCATATGTTATTAGAGTATGGAAGAAAATTATCATTAAGCGAATTAACAGAATATTTAGAAACACATAATGAAAAGGTTTCATTATCTAACACTTATAGAGAACAAGAAATTATGTTTGAGAAAATGGAGGATCAAGGTGTATTATAACCTTGATTCATTACATATAAAATTATATTAAAAATATAAAAAATAATTGTTGACAAATTGTGGAATAGGGAATATACTATTAGTAAAAAGAGGTGAAGTTTATGCGAGCAATGAAAATGTGTAAAATGTGTCTTGAAAAGTTAGCTGAAGAAGGCTCTGAATATTGTAAAGAATGTCAAGAGATAGTTGATGAAGAAATACATAAGGAAATAAAAAGTTAATTTTAATAGAAGGGAGTTGCAAAATGAAAGAAATTAAATTACCAAAGTACATTATAAAAGAATTAAACAAAGCAAGCGAAAAGGCACAAGAAGTAAGCATATGTATAGCAAAGTTTGAAAAATGGGTAAAAGAAAATATAGATGAAGAATTTGACTTTGAAGCTTTAAGAGCTATGTCATATGAGATTGACGAAAAATTTCAAACGGGAGCTTTGGCAGAAATCGAGTATGGGAATGGGGTAGAAATAGAAGCAATAGAAAGAGTTTTAAACGCTTGGATTCAAGAAAAATGTAAATAAAAAATTACTTTTATTATAAAGATTAAATTAAAAAGGAGAATAAAAAATGATTATATTTGATAATAAATTCAACATTGGCGAAGAAGTATATCTTATAACACAAGTACCAATTAAATATAATTGTCCAGTTTGCGAAGGTGAAGGAAAAATAATACATAACGGATATGAAATGAGATGTCCAAAATGTCAAGGTCATGGGAAGTTATGCGAAGATAAAAGTAGAGTGTGGGAAGTTATGGATGGAACATTTATAATAAGAAATATTAAAGTAACTTGCAATGGTGAATCTGCAACTGTAAATTATAAAGTTTCAAAATATAAAAGAGCAGAATATAATATATTTAGAAGTGTTGAGGATGCCGAAAAAAGATGTAAAGAATTAAATTGCAAAATACATTTAGAAAGCGAATAAAAGATATTTTTTATTACCCAAACATAAAATAGAATATTAAAATTTTAAAAATATAAGGAGTATGAAATGAAAATAATAGATATTGCAAATAGAATTAACAAGTCAGAAAAGAATGAAGATTGGGTGGATGTAGTTGAATTTGGTCGTGAGTTTGGACTTGATTTAGGTTGGACTGAACAAAATAGATTAAAAAGTTACTGGGTAGGAAATTGGTATTGTACTGATACTTATGTTGGTTATAAAATATATTTTCTTGATGATGAACCTGTTGCATTTTCTATACAAAAAGGAAGAAAAAGTGACGAAATGATAAGTTGGTTCAGTAAAGAGTTGGCTTTAAAAGTTAAAGAATATTTAATTACTTTAATGTCTGAAGAAGATGATAAATTAAATATTGAAATATGTGATATAAATGAAGATATAGGTGAAACATATAAGATTGAATTTAATAACCAAGTTTTAGATTATAATATGTCAATGTTAAATGGTGAATCTATAACAATTATAGAAAGAATAAAAGAAACACCTGATTGGGGTATTGATACAAAATTAAAAATTAAGTTATCAAATAGTGAAGAAAAGATTGTTGATGTTCGTGATTTAGATTTTAAATTTCATTTAAATTAAAATAAAATTAGGAATTTATAAGGAGAAGAAAAATGAAAGAAGTTAAAATATATATTGAAGATAATGGTTATAGAGATTATGAAGATACGAATGCATTATTAGACCAATTAAAAGAAGAATACGATGAACCAAGACCTGTATTTTTACAATTATATGATAGTGAAGGTCAAATTGTTATTGGTAGATGTATTTGTGTAATTGGTACATTAGAAAATGGTTCTTTTCTATTATCTGGAAATGTTGATGATGTTATTTTTGAGAAGAAGTAAAAAGATAAAACTAGGGTTTTATCGTAAATAGAACGTTGAAATTTCAACGTTTACAAGGAGGCAAAATTGGATATATTAGTAAGTAAAGATGTAATTACGAAAAAAGAACATAATTGTTGGGGTTGTGGAAGAAAGTTTCCAAAAGGATCAAAATTAACCTTTGTAAAAGGAGTTGACAGTGGCGAATTTGCAAGTGCTTATTGGTGTCAAACTTGTAATGAGTATTGGAATAGAAATATGTCTTATGATGACGAAATAGGTTATGGAGAATTAAAATCTGAAGATTTTAGAGTATGGGAAATAATCAGAAAGGAAGTTGAAATAAATGAATAAATTTGAACATTTCACTGATGATGAATTATACATATTAAAACGTCAAGCAATAGAATCATCTTGGGAAATTTGTGTTTGTGGGGCATACAATGAATTTGAAATTAGATTACATGAAAAATTAATGAATGAGATTGTAAACGAAATTAAAAGGAGAGAAAGAAATGATTAAATTATATATTATATCAGTTATTGCATCAGCATTATTATTTATGTGGAAAATAAAATTATATGAATTAACTGAAAAAAGAAAAGGTTATTCGCACATAGAAGTTGCGTTGTATGATTGTATTGATGTATTGATATTATCATTATTACCATTATTCAATATTGGTTTCGTTGGAGTTGCCTTAATAGACGATGATTTTATTAAATATAAACTCAAAGATAAATATAAGTAATTAAAATCGTTGTTTTATCGGGATTAGAGTGTTGAAATATCAATGTTTTTAGGATGTGAATTTTATTAAAAAGGAGAAATAAAATGCCAATAGTAAAAACAGGAAGAAACAGTTTTGAATTTAATTATAAACTACCAAAACGTAAAAGGAATTTAATAACTAAAGAGTTTTTACAAACGTTTAAGCAAGAATTAGATAATATTTTCAATAAAGATGAATATGTGCCTATAGAAAAAAGAAATTATTGGAACACATACCAATTATTAGAGAGTACGGGTGGGTTTTACGAAGCTTTAAAATCGGCTTGTATAAAACATAATTTAACCAAAGCAATATATAAATATTCTTCTAAAATGCCGTGGTATGATAGTGATATATTTGATGATGAATTACTACTATTAATGGTTGAACGTGGAGTTATTGAAGAAGGTAGTGTAGATGAAATAAATGATTATTCGTATGAAAATGATAAAGATTTTGAATTGGTAACAACAGAAGAAAAATTGAAAGATTGTACAATAATACATAAAAATTGGGTATTGACAAAAGAACGTAGAGAAAAATTGGGAATTAGAGATTAAAAGGTGTGTTTTAATATAAAGGAGAATATATGGAAAATATACGTTTTTATAAAAAAGATGGGGAAATATTTGAAGTAAAATTTGAAGAAGATTTAATGAAACATATAAATAGATTGAAAATGGAATATCGTAAAAAATATATAAATGCACCAGATATACTATATTGTTCACCTATCGGATATTTGAAATTACGAGCATATCAATATTCGATGCAATATATGTCGCATGAAATTTATTCAATAGTAGGATTGAAACCTGAAATTGTTCCCAATCTTAGTAAAGAATTTGATGTTTATGCAAGTAAAAGTGAAGATTATATATATATGATACAATAAAAGAACTCTTTGATTAGGTAGAAAGGAAGTGAAAATATTGAATATATTAAAAATAGGATTTTTGTTTTTAGGGATTATGTTTACATGCGTAAATTTTAGTAGGTTATTTTATAAACAACACCTACCTATGGCTAATTTTTTATACCAAACACTTGGGATAGTTGGATTTTTAGTAATACAATTTAAGTTATATTAAAATGAGATATTTATCGGGAGGGTAAAATGAAATACATATATGAAGTTTCAATAAAACAACACTACGATTATTATAGTAGTAAAAGTTTATTTAAGAAAAGAGAAAAACTTAAATCAGATGTTACATATTTATGGGATCATTTAATTCTAGCAGAAAATGAAGATAAAGCCGTTGAAATATATGATAAAAGATATAATTGGAAAGATTCAGAATTAAGTCCATTTCTGACATTTATGCAAGATAGAAATAATTTTGAACTTATTAGAAATGAACTTGTTGCTAAAAAATTAAATCCAACTTTTAATTATTTAAAAGAGAATATGAGAGCAGATGACTTCTTAGAATATTGTAAACAAGAATTATATCCAATTGAAGTTATAATGAAATAAAATAAAAGGATAAAACAATGAACGAAAATGAAATTAAAGTTAGCAAATACGCATACTTTGACAAAGAATACGGAAATTTTTATTTAACATCTGAAGCACAAAACATTATTTATAGAGAGAAAAATATTATATGTAGTTATAGTGGTTCTAATGAATGGTGCAATCATTTTATATGTGAAATGATTGATTTGTATAGTGGAGCAAGTAAATATAACTACTCACTTGGATCAACAGTACACGAAACAGAAATACCGAAAATATTTAAAACTAATAAAGAACATATTATCAACTGGATTGACAGAATAAAGGACGAAGAATGGGGATTAAAAATGTTTAAAATGTTCGATAATATTATTGACGATATACCAGTATGTTAATAAAATTCAGAATTTAAGAGGTGAAATTATGGAATTAAATAAACATGGTGTAAATGCTTGTATCAAAGCACACTTATTGCCAGATGAACAAATGAGAAAAATAGGGTTTACAGATTATAGGGAAGGGTATTGGTATTTTTATAGAGATTTAGGTAATGAGATATCTTTTAGTATTACAATTAACAAGAATGATGTTGAAGATTTAAGGATTGATATTTTAGACGAAGATTATTGTCAACCATATGATTATCAAAAATATTTAAAAAACATTCCAGAAAATAAATTTGTACTTAAAATAAAAGATAAAGTTGAACATTGGATGGAATATTTACAGAATTTTGGTGTATTGAGTGGTCATATTAAAGGGGAATATATTTAAGATAGAATCAAAAAATTATTTATAAAGGTAGGTGAATAAGAAGTGCAATTAAGAGACAAATATGGATATCCAGTTGAAATAGTAAAAGGTAGGCATATACATAATTTTATAAGATTATTAATTAAAACAAATGTAAATCAAACATGGAAAAGAAGAAACAAATAAATTCGAAGTTTTAATAGGAGGGAATATGAAAGAATTATTTATGCAAATTGAAATTTATGAAGCTAAATTAAATAGAACAACTTGTTTTGATAACATTGTAAATATGAAGGTTTTAAATAATAATTTAATTATAAAAGATGAAAATGATTGGTTAGCAAGTATTGAAATTAATGAGGGTGTCGAAGTTAAAGTTAATTTTTATAATTTAGATGACGAATATGAATTTTAATTTAGCTATTGTGATAAAAGCATGATTTAATTAAAAGGAAGAATTAAATTAAAAAGGATTGACAATTTACAAATTAAGGAATATACTATTATAAAAGGAGATTGAAATAATGGATAAGATAATCAAAATAAGAGAGAATTTACTTTCAATGCAGATTTGCACAATGATACCACCAGAAGAAAAACATACTATAAACGATGAATTAAGAAATTGTGGTTTATGGTATAGTGGAACTACAAACGGATGGATATTGGATGAAGCAGTTGAGCCAGTAAAATGTGCAGATATTGAAGGTAGATGGCATTATGTTTGTATATGTTAAGAATTAAAATAAAAGGAGAATTAATATGATTATTAAATGTGATAGTAAAAAATTAGAAGTTTACAGAAACAAGCAAGACAGCATAATTTCAAAAGGATATCCGATAGCAAAATGTAATTGGGATTGCGACAGTATTGAAATTATAGAATGTATACGAGACATAATAGAAGATTTAAATATAAGTTGTGAAATAATTGAAGATACAGATTATTAAAATTATATTAAAAAGATAAAATAACGGTTTTATCCGAATTTTAGGTCGAAGAAACGTTGAAATTCCAATGCCCAATATTTAACAAAATTCATAAAAAGGAGTAAATAAATGGTTGGAAAGTATAAAGTAATAACATTATGTGGTAGCACAAAATTCAAAGATGAATTTATGAGAATACAAAAGATTTTAACACTTCAAGGAAACATTGTAATATCAGTTGGATTATTTGGTCATTCAGGTGATGATGAAGTTTGGACTGAAGGAACAAAGAAAATGTTAGATGATATGCATAAAAGAAAAATTGATATGGCAGATGAAATATTTGTAATTAATGTTGGTGGATACATAGGCGAAAGCACAAAATCAGAAATAGAATATGCAAAAAGAAAGAATAAAGAAATTGGATATTTAGAAATAAGTTAAAAGGAATTTTCTATTAGAAAGGAGTGTCAATATGTTAAAAGCAGAATTAATAAATAAGCATGATGATGTTGTTGCTATCGTAAGGCAAACTGAAAATTGGGATTATTCACTTAATGGAATAATTAGTCTTGTTACATCTTGGGATTTAAATGGTAAACCAAGTAATGAGGAATTTTTAGCAAACTGTTTTATAAAATGGGATGGTTGTAGTCACTTTTGGTATAAAGGGCAAGATTTTCCTTATGAAGAAGAAGTATATCCATATTATCATGAATGTGGATTAAATTATTACTATTTAAATTTTGTAGCTAAATTATTTGCTTTTGAAGTAGCAAAACATTACATGAAAGATATACAAAGTATGGATGATGATTTATATGACACGATAGATAGAATTAATATTTTCGATTTTTATACAATTAAATATTCTGAAGTAGATGAAGAGAATGATTGGTTTTATATAAGTTGTTTGGAAAAGTTGAATAAATAAACATTGGAATTTCAACGTTATAAATTCAATAATAGGTGATAAAACATTGCTTTTATCATAATACAAAAATTAAATTAAAAAGGAAGTGAACGAAACGAATATAGGGATTATAGATGCAGATTTATTAGATCATGGAACAAGACATCCAAACTTAGCATTAGAAAAAATAAGTGGTTATATGAAATCACAAAATTATCAAGTTACACTATTGACTTCTTATGACAACATAGAAAATTATGACAAGGTATACATATCAAAAGTATTTGAATTTACAAAAGTTCCAGTTGATTTAATAAAATACAGTAATGTAGAGATAGGTGGAACAGGATTTTTCGGTTTAGAAGCTCCCAATTTACCAGATGAAATAGAACATCATTTCCCAGACTACAATTTGTATAATGATTATATTCAATTACAAATTGATAGAGGAATTAAACCACAAACATTTGCAGATTATAAAGATGGATCAATCGGATTTATTACGAGAGGATGTTTTAGAAAATGTCCGTTTTGTGTAAATAGAAAATATGATAAACCAGTAAAACATTCTCCAATAGAAGAATTTTTAGATGTTGATAGAAAATATATGTACTTCTGGGATGACAATTTCTTAGCTTATCCTAATTGGAAAGAAGAATTAGAAAAGATTAAAGCAATAGGTAAGTATTTTCAATTTAGACAGGGGTTAGATATAAGATTAATGACTGAAGAAAAAGCCAAAATATTATCAAATATGAAATATTATGGTGATTACATATTTGCATTTGATCATATTAAAGATAGAGATGTTATAGAGAAAAATCTTAGAATATGGAGAAAATATTGTAAGAAAAATACAAAATTATATGTATTGTGTGCTTATGACTCACAAGATGAAAATGATATTGTAAATACTTTTGAAAGAATTAAAATACTGATGAGATATAAGTGTATACCATACATAATGAGATATAAAAGTTGGGACGATAGTGAATTTAGAGGTATGTATATTAATATAGCAAGATGGTGTAACCAACAAGCGATGTTTAAAAAGAAAAGTTTCAGAGAGTTTTGTATAGCTAACGGAGAAAATTCTTCGACAATGAGATATTTGAGAGATTTTGAAAGCAAATTCCCAGAGATAGCTAAAGAATATTTTGATCTAAAATATGAAGAATTATAATAAAATTATATATTTACTTAGATTTAGAAGGTGATAAAGTGAAGTTTAAAGTTTGGGATAAAACAAACAATAGGTGGTTATTTACTAATTGTGGATTATTTTTACTTGACCAAAATGGTGAATTATGGTTTAAGGAAGAATTGCCAGCTTCAGATGGACAATTAGTAAGTGTAAAAGATAATATTGATTATGAAATAATTTTTGAAAATATAAAAAAGAGTAATGAATAATAAAAAGTATAAAACCCAGAGTTTATTAGGAGGTAAAAAATGAATGGTATTGAAAGAACGTTGTACACATTAAAAAATGATTACGATTTAAAAAATTTATATTCAGAATATTATTCAATAAAACAAGCAATAGATATTGCGATATCAGCACTTGAAAAACAATTAAACGGTGGTTGGATATCTGTCAAAGAAAAATTGCCAGAATCTGAAGATAACTCAGTATTAGCTCAATTTAATAACGGTTCAATCGAAACTGTACATATACAAGATTATTTTGACGATATAACAGCAGGATTAGATGAAAACGGAAATCAGTTATATACAAAATGGTATATTTCTCAAGGTGTAGTTGCATGGCAACCATTACCTGAACCATACAAAGAGTTAAATTAAAAAGATAAAATTGCAGTTTTATCAAGAAATGAATGTTGAAATTTAAACGTTTTTAAGGAGTAAAAAATGAAATATCGTAGGAAAGAAATAGTTGATGCAATACAATTTGATGAAGAAAATTCACAAGTAGAGGTTAAGTATTTATTATGTTGTGATAGCATAACAGTAGATTTGACAGGTGAAAGGAAACATAGTCACGGTGAAATCAGATATGTCCCATATGTAGAGACTTACGAAAATGGGTGGAGTCGCATAGCTAATGATGATTATATTGTGACAGATATAGAAGGGCATACATCAATAATAGATAGAAAACTGTTTGAAAGTTTATACGAACCACTGTATCCACTTTCAAGATAAATCAAGAATTTTATAGGGAGGATTAAAATGGAAATAAAAACTGAAAAAGTAGTACGTAAACAAGAAGTTGAAAAGACAGTTATAAAATATAGACCTGAAGAAATTAAAGAACTTATTAAACAAGATTTGTTGAGTAAAGGTTATATTGCTACAAATATTAAATTTACAACAGATTGGAAGAATGTTTCTGATGAATGGGGTATGAATTCATACACAACATCGGTGTTTAATGGAGCAGAGATTGAGTTTGAATTAAGTTAAAATCTATAATTTATCGGGAGGTGTGGAGTGGCTAAGACTGAAGAAACTTTAAAATTAGAAAAAGCAATTTATAATTTAACAGCAAAACAAGGAGTATTTGGTTGTTATGAAGTTACTATTGGTTGGTTTGGGAAAGAACGTGTTGATTATATGACATATGACACAAAAGGAATATTTAGATGTTATGAAATTAAAGTATCTAAATCAGATTTTTACAGTAAAGCAAAACACACATTTTTAGGTCATTATAATTATTATGTTATGCCAACAGAATTATACGAACAAGTAAAACAGGACATTCCTGATTATATAGGAGTTTATAATTCTCACGGTTCATTAAAGAAAGCTAAAAAACAGAAAGTTGAAGATGATCAAATACTGAAGGATAGTATGATTAGGTCTTTAAGCAGATATATCAATGATTATGTCAAATGTCAAGACGAAAGTATAATCAAAGGGAAAGATAGGCAAATTAGAGAATTAACAAGTAGTAGAGATGATTATCGTACAAAATATTGGGATTTAAGACGAGAAGTTGAAGAGAAATATGGTACGAGATGGAATAGATAAAACCTAACTTTTATATGAAAGGAGTAAAATTTTGGATAATGCGAAAAAGCTACAGCAAGCCATAAAAAGAAAGACTGTACTTAGAGAAACATTACATAATACTACGGGATATAAAATCAAGAATTGTGAGGTAGAGTATGTTGATAAAGGATGGTATAAATTTAATTTAGACGGAAATGAATTTGAATGTAAATGGCACAGTACCCCAATTTTAAAAGATAGAAATAAAGCAATGTTTTGGTTTAGAAACAACACGATATTAGAAAAAGCAGGGTACTGCTATGAATATGGAATAGACGTAGATAGAGTGAAATATGCAAGTTCATTATATTTTGGATTTGGGCATAGTATTATAAGCTGTTTATGGGTATTAGGAGAAGTTTTAGAAAAGAAATCAAATTACGACTATTGGTAGTTAAAATTTACATTTTATCATATAAAACAAGAAAATAAGTGTTGAAATTTCAATGATTACGGAGGCGATAGAGAACAAAAATGAATTATATAATGAACTCTAAACAAAATGATTGTAGTGTTTGTGCAGTAATAAATGCGTTATTAACTTTAGGAATAACAATTGAACGAGAAGAAGTAGAAAAAGCCGTACAATATAACGAATATGGAGGTTGGGCAGATACAGGATTAAAAGTTATTGCAGAAAATTTAAATTTACAGGGTGAGTATTATCCTAAATATGAAGATATTACATGGGTAAGCCATCCTACAATAGAAAATACAAAAATTGCTCCACCAGAAATACATAAAGATAAATTCTATCAAGAGTTTAAAAACAGGTTGAAAAATGGTTGGGTGGCAGTAACAAGCCATAGGTGGGAAAATACTGAAAATTTTCATGCTGTAGCTTTGATTGGTGTAGAAGATGAAAAAATTAAAGTGTGTTGTTCATTAAAAGGAGTTTATTTAGCGGATCAAGATATTATATTTGTAGATAAAAAGGGACGGCTAAATGGTTTGATGACTACATATTGGATTAAAAGGTGATAAAAACTACGATTTATTGAAAGGGTTGAATTATGTATTCAATAAAAATTATAAAAAGAATATGTATTAAAAAAGATGATAAACATTTTGGTAAGCGTATGTTAATAATACATTTATTAAAAGATAAAAAGATATATAAGTGGTTTAATATATATCTTTGGAAAATAAATTAAAACCAAATAAAAGTTGCATTTTATGAGTGGAGGGTGGTAATTGTGAAAGAATTATTAAAATACATAGAGTTGATAAGAAAAATAGCATTAAGAGAATACGAAAAGGATATATTATTTTACAATGACGGAACATGGTACTCAAGAGAACATTGCAAAGAAATAACATTAGAAGAATTGGAAGATTTTATACTAAATATTACTGAAAAGCCATATCATTATGAATGAAAGTAATAAAAGAGGAATTTTATCAGGTAAAACGAGAAATTAGATGTTGGAATTTCAATAAAAAAGAGGTGATAAAAACGAATAATCATTTAATTAAATTAATAGGTAATGAAAGTGGGGATTGGAAAGTTTTAAAGATTGACGATAAAATATATTATCAAGGGCATAGTATTCCAGATTTTATATGGTTGGATTTGTTAGCAGATTTATGTTTTGAAGTAGAAAGTGAATCAATTTCAGACGATGATATGGAGAACGGAAATTATCAAGAATTAAATTAAAAAACAATTGACAACATATTTTGATTATGGTATACTATTAAAGTAGGAGGTGGAGTTATGCCAATATTGAGAAATTGGAAAGTATTAAAATATTATTCACAAGTTCATCAAAAGGAAATGACTTACTTGACAGGTAGAGTTTATAATGACACAAGATTTCTAGATGGATCAGAAATAAGAACTTCGGCAGTTTTAGAAATGACAGACGGTTATGCAAGGACTAGAAATACAGAATACATATTAGAGTAAAAGATTATATTAAAAAAGGAGAAGAAATGAAAGAATTTAGATGTAATGGCGAAATGTTGGAAGTTAAAAATAATGATGGAGAATGGCACTTTGTAGTTGATTGCACTGAAGGACTGAGTTATATGGCAGAATGTATAATTGAAGCCTGTGATATTGATTATATATTTGATGACGAATATGATGAAGATGACGAGGATGTAGAATAAAATAAAACTTTTATATGAAAGGAGAAATTATATGAAGATATTACATAATAAATATAATAAATATGAATTAACAACAGATGATGTACTTAGAGTCCATAAAATGTTGGAAACCGCTGTGGGTGACGAGTATAAAATTCTTACTACTCCAACAGATTTAACATTAGTTGATGGAGATGATGTTTTAATTGTGATTGATACTAAAAATTACACTTACAATGAGATAATACAGCTAATTAATAATTATAAGAAGTAAACTAAATTGTTATAAATTAAATTTTCGGTTTTATAAGGAGGTTTAAAATATGGCGTGGGGTACAAAAAATCCACCTAAGAAGAAAGATAGATATTTAATAACATTGAAAACACCATTTGGAAATCAAGTAAGGCAAGCTGATAGATATGAATACCCAAAAGATAATTGGTATTGGAGTTTATTGCCAAGTGGATATGCAAACGAGAAAGATGTTATTGCATGGCAAAAATGTCCTGAACCATATAAGGAATAAAACAAAAGATTTATTATAAAAGGAGAATAAATATGTATATAGAAAATATTAATGATGTAACTTTTTGGGGAGTAAATATTCCTAATGAGGTGGAAAGGTTGGCTAAAAAACTTGAAAGAAATTGTACTAATGGAATGACTAAAACAGAATTAGAAGCTTATAGGTTGGGAGTAAAAAACACTTTATCTTTTACAAAACAATTATTAGATGGATGCATGGCAGATGCAAATATTGGAGAAAATGCAATAGTATTTTATAATCCCATTATAGACAAAATAGAAGAATTTGTTGCAGAAGAACTACTCCCTTTAGCAGATTGTAGAATAGAAGAATAACTATAAAAGAAATGTTTTATGTTAAAAATTATATTAAAAAGGAGAATTAAAAAAGTGATATTAAGTGATTTTGTAATTAAAGAAGTGAAAAATTTAAAATTTTATGATAGTGAAGATAATGAAGTAAAATGCTTTATAAAAGTTGGGGATGTTACAATTACTGATAATAATAATGCTATAACTAAATTAGAATTTTCAGACCGTAGAACCAGAGACACGTATGATGGTAGAGAATTAAAAATGGATGGGACTATATATAAAGTTGTAGGTGATTTATTAGTAGAAAATATTAAAACCAAAAGAGTTTATAATGGTAAAATTAAAGCTTCTAACGTTATTTTAGATAAGGAAATTGGAATGTTAGTTATTTTAAGTTTATTAAAAACAAAAAATGAGAATAAATACATAATTGAATTAGATACTCAAGATTATGATGATTATGTGTCAGGGGAATCAATTTTTAATGACACAATTATTGAATTATTAGATAAATTAGTTAAAGAGCCTAAACTTGAAACAGTCGAAGTATTAAAAGAATTGATACAACTTAGCCAAAATCTATCGTAATATGGTAATAAAACTAAGTTTTTATCGTATTAAAAATAAGCGTTGCAAATACTAGGTTTGAGGACATAAAATGACACATAATGGGTTAAAATTGTCAAAAGTGTTGATTTTGCAATATTTATAAGCTACAACATTGAAATTTCAACACTTTTTAGACAATATTGGACGATAAAACACATATTTTAATGGGTAGGTGATTAAAATCAAAAGTGATAAATGTGTAGTTTGCCACAAAGAAAAAGAGTATGTTATTAGCAAATTTTGCGATGATTGTGCTAACGATGAAGAAAAATTAAAAAAATATTATGATAATTTAGAAAAGAGAAGAAAATATACCAAAGGTGAATTGATACATAGTTTTGACGAGTTATTAAAACAAAAATTTGTTTACGTACATGGTAAAATATATCATATTGGTTGGATAAAATCTTGGCAAATTAACATGGCTGAAAACTATTTGAAGCGAAATGTAGTATATAAGGCAATCAAAAAATCATCGCCAAATAGCGTTGATATAGATGCAATAAATTAAAATTAAATTAAAAAAGGAAGGTAAAAGAATGAGTGAAATCAAAGCAACAAATGGTTATTTAAATTTAACAGGAAAAATAATCGGACTAAATAATAAACAAATTAAAGAATATCCAAGATCAAAAGAAATTCAGTTTGGTATTCAAACTAAGAAAGATAATATTGTATATGTAAAAGCAACTGGTTTTAAGAAAAACGATGATGATACAATTTTAGTTGAATACACAGACGAAAATAAGAAACGACAAACGGAAAAAGCACAATATGGTGACAGATTTTTCTTAGAAGATGGAAGAAACATTGTAGGAACAAAGGTTAAAAAGACAGTAGATGGTCAAGTTGAATCATTTGTAGATGTTGATGCTGTTGACGAGATAAAGAATTCATTTAAAGATGGTGACGTAGTAAATATTAGTTTAAAAGCAGATGTAAATACATATTTTAAGAGCTTACAATTTGATGTGACAAAAATTTTCGCAAGTTCAAAAGAAGTAAATTTTGAAGATGAAAACTTTGAAGAGGAAAATCATGGTAGATTATGGTTGTCTTTTGTAAAAGCTGAAGATGATGTTTTGACAGGTGTGGTTTTCAATAAAAAACTTGAAAATATAGTTTTGAATTTCAATTTAGACACTAACTATATTACAGCTAAAGATTTTGAATTTGAACAAGGTCGTTTAATTCAGGTTGAATATGAGTTCGGTCGCACTCCTATTTACGAAGAAGTTGAAGTCGAAGAAAAAGAAGAAGATAAAGGTGGATTTAAACCAAAAGGGAAATATGCAAGCGAGAAAACTAATAGTGGTAAAAAATATCAACAAGTCACTGGATATATTGACCGACTGGTATGTACAGGAGTTTCAGATGCTAAAGATGATGTATATGATTTGACACCATATTTGGAAGCAAAAAATTCAGACGAAGATATCCCTTTCTAAAGTAAATTAAAAGGAGAATTATAATATGAGTGAAGATAAAGTTAAAGATGTTAAAAAAGAAGAACAAGTTGATCCAACTAAAATGAATTTATTTACTAAACTTCAAAATGTAAGAGTTGAATTACAAAAACGAAATTTAACTAAGAGTGGGAAAAATAAATTCAGCGATTATAATTATTTTGAATTATCAGATTTCATGCCAGCAATAAATGAATTATGTTTAAAATATCATATATTTACATATGAAGATATAAATTCAAATATTGCAAGAATCACAGCAGTAGATTGTGATAGTCCAGAAGTTACATTTACTTTAACTATGGATACAGCAGAAGTTGACATGAAGGGTATGAATAAAGTACAAGGAATTGGTAGTCAAAATACATACTTTAGAAGATATTTGAATATGTCATTATTTGAAATTTCAGAATCAGATATCATTGATGCAGGAGTAGAACAAGGCGAAAAATCTAAGGGTAAAAAAGATACTAAACCAGCAGAAAATGATAAGAAAACACAGATGAAAACTTTATGCACTTCATTATCAGCTAATGGACATAAACAAGAGGTTATGGACACTTTAATGAAATTAGCTAATGTTAAAAATCCAAACTCAATAACAGATGAAAATGTAATGGATCAGATAATTAAAGAATTGGAAGCCCTACAATAAGGGTTTCCTTTTACAAAGGCGGTGGGTAAATGGCTAAACAGGTAAAATGTAATTATAAAATGTGTGATAATTTAGGAATAGCACAAAATCCTGTTAAGCATAATGGACGATATTATTGCGAAACTTGTTTGGAAAAATTACAAAAAGAAGAAGAAATTACATTACGTGAAAAAGAAAAAAAGTTAGCTTTACGTGAAAAAGAAAAAGAATTACAAGCAAAAAAAACAGCATTGCGTAAAAAAATAATGGACACTGTACTTGAAATTTTACCATTAGAGATACCAAGTTTAATAAATAAAGTCGTTACACAATGGGTGAGTTTAGGATATTCAATGGAATATATTTTATATACTACAGAGTACATAAGGCTAAATAAATGTGTATTAAATCATGTTCATGGAATTAGGTATTACATGAATAAAGATGAAATTAAAAATCAATATGAAAAAAGATTAACTGATATTAAGTATAAAAAGATGATGAATAAAACACCAACAGAGCCTATAAAAACAGAAATCAAAATTTTTAATAATGATATAAATACAGAAGATAGTTTTATGGACATATTATAGGAGGTTGCATGAAAGCCGAAATAAGGGACATTGAAAATGATACATTAAGTGAAACTGGTGTAATTGGAACAATAATTCAGCATCCTGATTATATATTACATAGTGATTTTTTAAAACCAAAACATTTTAAAGATAGAAGTTTAGCAACAATTTATTATGTTATCGAAACTTTATATAATAAAGGGATAGAAGAAATTGATTCATTTTTGATAACTAATGAAATATTCGGAAATAAGAAATTAAAGACAACATATGAAGAAAAGGGGTTTAAGACAGAAGAAAAAATAATCGAATACATAGAAGATTTAAAATTAGTTTCAAGAAGTTGTATAGATGAATATAAATTAATAGCAAAAAAAGTATTAACCAATTCATTTAAAAGAGATTCTGTTGCCAAATTAATCGAAATTGCAAATAATATAGCTAATAGCACAGAAGAACTTAATATTACAAACCGACATATGCAAACTGAAATAAATGATTTTTCAAGATTATATGTGTCAAATGATGAAGTTAAAAAGTTAGGCGAAAAAGTTGACAAAATAATGGATGGAATAAAAAGAAAATGGCAACGTGGATTTTTTGGATATCCGACTATATTTCCAGAACTAGATAAATACATAAACTATACAGAAGAAGATTTAGTATGTTATCGTGCAGGGGCTAAATCGTATAAATCAATTTTATTAATGAATCAAGGAATAACTTTGGCTTGTAATGGTATTCCAACAATGTATATTGACACTGAAAATAGTGAAACATTACATACTTTGAGAGTTCTTTCTTATTTAACTGGAATAGAATTTATGAAGATTAGGGATGGGAAATTAAGTATCGCAGAAGAAAAAATGATTGCTGAAAAAATAGAATTTATTAAAACTTTACCGTATGTGCATATTTACGATAATATTGCAAATATGGATGATATATATACAAAAGCACGAAGTTTGGTAATTAGAAATGGACTTAAAGTTATCATTCATGATTATTTGAAGAATACTAAGTCAAATGGTGACGATTATAACGCTCTTGGAGATATTACAATGCAACTTAAAAATCTATGTGGTGACTTGAAATTAGCTGGTATAACTGCTAGTCAAAATAACAGAGGTGGAGAGTTAGCAGATAGTATAAAGGTACTTAGATATGTTAGTAGTATGGTAAAGTTAGAGAAAAAGACAAAAGAAGATATTGTAACAGATGGAACGGATGCAGGGAATATGAGATTGGCGGTTACTGATAATAGAAATGGAAATAGTCATGCTGAAGGTGAGTTTATAAATTTATTTGCAGATGGGGATAGATGTAGATTATCAGTTGCTAAAATAGCAACTTCTGAAGGATTAAGTCCATTTAATTAAGGGGTGAGTGTAATTGATATCTGGCGTTGATTTAAAAAAAATATTGTATGAAGATTTAAGTTTAATTAAAAAAGTGTTAGAAAGTATGGGTTGTAAACATATACATAAATCAAATAATAGAATTAGTAGTACAAGACCAGATGGAGATAACAAACAAGCAGTTAATATTATTTTAAGTGAAACATTAAACGCTAAAGTTTACACTAGAAATGATTTTGAAGATAAATATGAAATATGCGATATCATTACACTTACTCAATATTTTTTAGATATAAATTTTAATGAAGCCATTAATTATATCTGTAACGTTTGTAATATAGAAAATAGTGGAGAGTACATTAAACGAGAAGAAACGCCGTCTATGTCCTTTTTAAAGCGTTATAAAAGGATTATAAAAGAAGAATTTACGACAGAAGATGTAATTTTAGATGATAAAATACTAGATTTATTTGTTAATGCTCCATGTAAGATATTTACAGATGATGGGATCGATATTCCTACGCAAGAATTTTGGGGAGTAGCATATGATATTTTAACAAACAGAGCCGTATTCCCAATAAGAAATTATACTGGTGGGATTATAAGTTTTAAAGGCAGAACACTTGAAATTAACTTTAAATTATTGGGAATTCCTAAATACTATGTTTATTTTGAAGTGGAAACTTCGCACATTTTATTTGGCGAATTTGAAAATAAAGATTATATTAAAAATGCAGATTATATTATTTTAGTTGAATCGGAAAAAAGTGTGATGAAATTGTGGCAAATGGGATATAGGAATTGTGTAGCTATAGGAAGAAAATCAATTAGTAGACAGCAAAGAAATAAATTACTATCTTATGGAAAAGCTCTTGTAATTGCATTTGACAACGATGTTAAAGAAAAGGAATTACAAATTATTTCGAGAATGTTTAAAGGGTTAATTCCTGTAAGCTACACTTTAGATAAATTTAATTTATTAAATGAAAAGGATAGTCCATGTGATAATGGTTTACATATATTTGAGCAGTTATTAGAAACACGAATAGAATTTAAGGAGTGATTAAGTGCAAGTAAAAGTTTTAAATTCAGAATTAGATACTGATAATTTTCTTGAGAATATATTTTTCAATAAAGGAATTTATGACATAGAAGGATTTTTAAATTTAGATAAATCAGTATTAGAAAACCCAGAAAATTACGACAATATGGAAGAAGGATATCAATTATTAAAAAGTAATTTGGATAATAAAATTGGATTACTTGTAGACTGTGATCCTGACGGGTATACAAGTGCAAGTGTAATTTATTTATACATACAGAAATTAAATCCATTGGCGAACATACAAACATTTTTTCATAGGGGTAAAAAACATGGTTTAACAGATGAAAAATCAGTTGATGAAATATTAAAAAGTGATATAAATTTATTAATAATGCCCGATGCAGGTAGTAATGATTATGAACAGCATAAAAAACTAAAAGATAAAGGAATTAATATTCTCGTATTAGACCATCATGAAGCTGAAAAATATAGCGAAGATGCAGTAGTTATTAATAATCAATTATCGAGTAAAGTAAAAAACAAACAGCTTAGTGGAGTTGGTATAGTATATAAATTTCTACAATATTACGACAAGAAAGAAAAAACAAAATATGCTAATGAATTTTTAGATTTAGTAGCATTAGGTAATATTAGTGATTCAATGAGTATACTATCTGAAGAAACTAGGTTTTTATGCTTAGAAGGATTAAAGAATAAAAACTTATCAAACGGATTATTTACTGAATTACTTGACAAATATGTGACCGATGAAGTTAATATGATGAATGTTGCGTGGAATTTAACTCCAAAAGTAAATGCCATAATACGTTCAGGGACACAGAAAGATAAAGTTGAATTATTTCAAGCTTTTATAAATCCAACAGAACAAATTAAATTTAAAAAGAATAGCAGAACCAAAGAAGAAATAGTTGACTTATCGACTAAAATTACAGTCATTTCAGAACAATTAAAGAAAAAACAAGATGCTGAAGTTAAAGAAGGAATGGCACTTGTTGAGGATAAAATTGATGATACAAAGAAAGTTATTATAATTGAATTAGATGATGAAGAATTAGATAAATCATTCACTGGTTTGGTAGCAAATAAGTATGTAGCAAGTTATAATCGACCAGTAATATTACTTCAAAAGTCAAAGAGAAATACATATACAGGTAGTGTTAGATGTCCAGAATTGGTTTATGATATTGAAAATTTTAAAGATTTTATTAAAGAGAGTGATTTATTTATTAGCTGTGAAGGTCATCCTAGTGCTTGTGGTTGTGAAATAAAAGTAGAAAATGTCAAATTGTTTAGTGAATGGGTAGAAGATAAACTAAAAGATAAAGAAATTAGTGTTGGTGGAATTTATGAAGTTGAAGGAATAATTTCGGCTGATGATTTAGAAGAAGATTTTGTTAAGGAAGTTGGTAGTTATTCAAAAATATGGGGAACTGATTTACCAGAACCATTATTTTTAATCGAAGGGGTTAAGATTAATTCTAGTGACATTAAAATGGTATTTAATAAAACAATTTTAACGTTTGAGTATAATTACATTCAATACCAAAAAAGATATTGTAGTAGGGCATTTAGAGAACGATTGAATGTTGATGGTGATGAAAATATTGAATTAGAATTAAATGTTGTTGGAAAATTTATAAATGAAAAATATAACGGTAATAAATATCCAAAAGTAGATATAGTGGAAGTTGAAATACTAAATTAAATTAAAAGGAAGTGATAATTTGAAAGAATTAATCAAAAATATTGTTCCGAATTTAAGCTTTAAATTTCCATATAATATAGATGAGTATACTGAAAATTTATATATGGAAAATTATCATAAACATAGCATGTACAGTTTAATAGATAGTGCAACATCTATGGAAGATTACGCAGAAAAGATTAAAGAATACAAATATAAATGTTTATTTAGTGGGGAACATGGATGGCAAGGACAATATTTTTATGTTTATAATATTTGTGAAAAAGCAAGAAAAAATGAAGATAATCCGTATGATTTAAAGTTTAGATATTCAACCGAAGCGTACTGGGTTAAAGACAGAAAAAAGATATTTCTTGAAGAATATATAGATAAAAAAGGTCAAACGCAAACAAAAGAAAAAAAAGATAACGCTAACTGCCATATAATATTAGTAGCTAAAAATTTTGAAGGATTGGAAGATATTAATTTTGCTTTATCAATTGCTAATGAGGACGGATATTATTATAAGCCAAGATTAGATTTTGAATTACTTTTAAACATTAATCCTAATAATGTAATAGTAACATCTGCCTGCATTGCAGGATGGAAATATGAAGATGCTGAAGAGTGTTGGTTAAAATTACATAAACATTTTAAGGATAATTTCTTTTTAGAGGTTCAAAACCATAATACAGAAAATCAAAAGCAATTAAATAAAAGAATATTAAAATTAGCAAATCAAAACAATATTCAAATAATTGCTGGTTTAGATACTCATTACATTTCTGAAGAAGATAAAATAAAAAGAGAGAATCTTTTGGAAAGAAAAAACTTTCATTATGATGATGAAGATAATTGGTATATGGATTTCCCAAATGCGAAAGAAGTTTTTAAAAGATTTAAAGAACAAAATATTTTAAGTGATGAACAAATATTAACAGCGATGATGAATACTTGTGTGTTTATAAATGAATGTGAAGAAATCGAATTTGATAGGTCATTCAAAATACCAAATACATACAAAGAATTAAACTATAAAGAAAGATGTGATTTGTTAGACGAAAAGTTATTAAATTATTATGAATTGGAACAATTTAAGTCAGATGAAAAACTACAAGCAATATTGTATGAAGCAAACGAATTAAAAGAAAGCAATGTAATAGATTATTTTTTAACTAATGAGAAAATAATAAAAAAAGCAATAGAAGAAGAAAATGGCATCTTAACAACTACAGGCAGAGGTTCTGCCCCATCTTTTATTACTAATAAACTACTTGGTTTTACAACAATAGACAGATTTACATCTGATATACCAATGTATTCGGAAAGATTTTTAACAAAAGAAAGAGTAATAGAATCGCATCAAATGCCTGATATAGATTTTAATGTTGCAGAACAAGAACCTTTTGTAAGTGCTAGTAAGAAAATCATCGGAGAACACAGTTGTTATCCTTTAATAGCTTTTGGTCAGCTTAAAGAGAATAATGCATGGAAACTATATGCAGGGATAAATAATATCGATCCTCAAACTTCAAATGAAATATCTAAAGCTATTACAGAATACAACAAAGCATTAAAATATTGCGAAACAGAAGAAGATAAAGAAGCTATTGATATTTTAGAATTTATCCCTAGCAAATATGTAGACATTTATGAAAAAAGCAAAAGTTATCAAGGTATTATAGATAGCTGTAAAGCTCATGCTTGTGGTCATTTATTATTAGAAGGTGATATAAGACGAAAAATAGGCATAAAAAGATGTGTTTCAGAAACAACAGGAAAATCTATATTAACAACAGTTATAGATGGAAGTGTGTTAGATGATTTTGGATACGTTAAAAATGACTATTTAATAGTTGATTCCGTTGCGTTAACAAATAAAATATATAAAAGTATAGGTAAAAAAGTTCCTAGTTTTGATGAATTAAGAGAATTAATTAAAAACGATGAAAAAACATGGAATATATATACTAAAGGTTTGACTTGTTGTATAAATCAATGCGAAAAAGAAAGTACAACAAAAAAAGTAATGACCTATAAGCCCCAAAATATAGAAGAACTGTCTGCTTTTATTGCAGGTATTCGCCCGGGGTTTAAATCACTGATAAACAATTTTATAAATAGACAACATTATACAACAGGAGAGAAAAATATAGACGACCTGTTAAAATCAAGTTATCATTATATGCTTTATCAAGAGTCAATAATGTTAGTATTAAACTATTTAGGTCAACAAATGAAAGATACTTATAAAGTAATTAAAAGTATAAGTAAGAAGAAATTAAAAGGGAAGAAAAAGGATGATCTAAATAAAGTATTGAATCAAAACTGGATTAAACTATTTAATAATGATGATAATTACAATAATATATGGACAATAATAAATGATAGTGCGTTTTATGCTTTTAATTCACCTCATGCTTGGTCGATGGCAGGCGATTCATTATATTTAGCGTATGCAAAAGCACATTATACTTCTAATTTTTATGAAGAAGCATTAAATCATTACATGGATAAAAACGACAAAGATAAAGTTGCTTTACTTCTCAATGAAGCTAAAAATGGTTTTGGATATAATATAGGGAATTTTGAATACGGGAAAGATAATAGTAAGTTTACAATTGATGATAGCACAAAAATAATATACCCTAATTTATCTTCAATTAAAGGAATAGGAACTAAAGTTGTTGTTTCTTTGTTAGATTTTTATAATAAAGGACATAGGGATATTATAAGTATTTATAGCAATCTAAAGAATACTCCTATAAATAAAACAGTTTTTTCCGATTTAATCAAAATAGATTATTTCAAAGACTTTGGAAGTATCAAAAAATTATTATATATAGTAAAATTATGTGATGCTCTTTATGAAAAAAAATCATTATCAAAAGATAAATTAGAAGATTTAGGATTAACTTTAGAACAAGTTTTACCATATGGGAATGAGACAGAAAAACAAATTAATAAATTAGATAGCTTTGGATTACTAAATGATTTAATTCAAAGTATACCCGATGATGAATTTTCAACAATAGAATTAATTCAAATGCAGAAAGATGTATTAGGTTACGTTGATTATGTTAATCCAAAATTAGATAAAAAATTATGTCTTGTAAATATTTTTGACGGAAAGTATAATACTAAAAAATTAAATTTATATTGTTTAAATAATGGTAAAACAGTTGATTTTAAATTATATGATAAGGTTTATAAGATAAAGCCAATCAAAGAAGGAGATGTAATTTACACTACATCTATGAAAAAAGAGCCAAAACCAATATTATTAGGCACAGACGAAAATGGTAAGAAACAATGGGGCAAAGATATGAATAATTTTGAATGGATTTTAAACGATTATAATATCATAAAAGAATTATAAAATTAAATTAAAAAAGATGTTGACAAATTACCAAATATGGAATATACTATTATTAACAACAGAGAAATACATAAGAATTATATTAAAAAGATAAAACGAGTTTTTTATTGGGCGAAATCAAAAATTAGACGTTGAAATTTCAATGAAAATTAGGAGGAAGTTGTGAAAAAATCAGATTTAAAAACAGGAATGAGAGTAAGAAATAGAATTAATGAAATTTATTTAGTCTTAAAAGATGTTGAAACAAAAACTTATGGACATCAAGATATAGTATTTGTTAGAAATTATGAATTTTTGATTGGAAGTAAGTACAGAGAAGATTTAACAGCGACAATCGACAGTGATTATGACATTATAGAGGTTTATGAAGTAGAGTACAATATAGCATTTAATTCAAATGTTCTTGATTTAGAAGAAAGATATTCCATATGGAAACGTCAAGAATACACAAGCGAACAGAAAGAAATATTTAAAGCTTTAAAAATATTAGGATATAAATACATAGCAAGAGATTCGGATTGTAGTATTTATACTTTTGAATCAATACCAGAAAAATGTATAGGTAATTGGCATTCTATTGATGATAATTGTGTGGGGTTAGAAACAGATAAAATATTAAAAACTCCGCATCTTAACTTTATTAATTGGGAAGATGAAGAACCATTTGAAATACCAGTGGTGTAGGAGGATAAAATGTATGAAAGTACAAATATTTAACCAAGAAGGAAAGTCCGTTCAAATATTACAGAATGTGACAAATGTTAAAATTTGTTCCGATAATCGTAAGCTTGTTACATACAAAAAGAAATGTGAATGTTGTGAAAATATTTCAGGATTTATATACCAAATTCCAGTAAATTATACAATACAGCTTTTCTTAGATGAGCTGGATGAGATATATATAGAACACTCAATATAAAATGGGATAAAAGTAAGATTTTATCCGAATGTTAAGAAAAATAAACGTTGAAATTTCAATGAAAATAAGGAGTGATTATTTGATAGATTTTAAAAAATGGTTCAATAACAAATATTTTGAAACTGATTTAGGATACATACTAAATGACGATTGTCTAAAAATTATGGGTGAAATGACTGATAAAAATATAAAATTTGATGCCATAATAGCTGATATTCCACAAGAAATAACTCAAAATGATTGGGATAGGATAATTCCGTTAGAGAAAATGTGGAAATTATTATATAAATTAAGAAAAGATGAAAGAACTCCAATAATATTATTCACTAACCAACCATTTACAACAGATTTAATCAACAGTAATAAAAAGCATTTTAAATATCTTAAATATTGGCAAAAAGACAGACCGTCTGGGTTTCTTAATGCAAAAAGACAACCATTAAGAGATGTAGAGGAAATTGCTGTATTTTGTGAAGAAGATATACAAGAAGTTGGGGAAATAGCAGTATTCTATGAAAAACAATGTGCTTACAATCCACAAATGGTTGAGGGAAACGAAAATCACTCTATTGGAAAAGTGGAAGGTGAAGATATATGCAAGAATAATAATAATTATGGGGATTTTGGAAGGGTGAACACTAAAGGAAATATGAAATACCCAAGACAATTAATGTATTATCCAAGACCACATCCACCAATTCATCCAACTGAAAAGCCGTTAGAATTATTAGAGGACTTAATACTCACATATTCAAATAAAGGAGATTTGATACTTGATTTTACTGCTGGTTCAATATCATTGGGTAAATCAGCAGAAAATTTGGGCAGAAGATGGATTTGTATAGAGAAAGAAAAGGATTATTGTGAATTAGGTAAAAACAGGTTTATAAAATTATAATAAAAGGAAAATTTTATCCGTTTGGAAAGGGAGATGATTAAATGGAAAGATTAGTTTATAAAGATAGTAATGGATATATACAAATAAAAGATTGCGAAAATAAAATGTGTTATGAAATATGTGATGATTATATTGCTAATTGTGACAAATGTATAATGACAAAAATTTTAAAATTAGTATCCGATTATCAAGATACAAAGTTGCAACCAGAACAAGTAGAAAAACTAAAAGAGAAAAATAAAACTTTAGCAAAAGAAAATCGCAAACTGAAGAAAGAAATGTTAAAAATGATGAATTATAGTTGGTATAATCAGGAGGACGGTAATGAGCAAGAATAAATGTTTAAATTGTGCAGAAAGATACATAGTAAATTATATTAAAAATGAAAAGTAGGGGTAGAATATGACGTTAGAAATATTTTGTACAATAATTTTAGGATTAATGTTACTAATGGCAACGATAGAATATAGAATATTTAAATTAAAGCTATTAAATAAAATACTTAACTTAACTCCTAAAATTAGTGGTGTTTTAATATTTGTATATTTGATTTTGAAATATGTATTTAAATTAGAATGATAAAATGTTTAATTTATTTAAATGAAAATTAAAATTGAGGTAAAAGAATGGAAGATAAGTACGAAATAAAGTTTTATAAAAATGATGAAGAAATTGATATAGAAGAAATTCCAGAGAATTATTTGAATGGCATTATACAATGTTGCAAAAATGAAATTGTCAGTAGAGAACGTATGAATAGAGTTTGGTCTAATATGGCTGATAAAATTAGTCAGCAAAATTAAAATTTGGGAGGATATATGAGTAAATCTGTTTTAATTGTAGATACACCAAAAAATTGTTTAAAATGTGACTTTTGTATAAGAGACATACTATATCCACACTGCAAATTAGATAAAGTGTTAGGCGGTAGTTACAATACATCATGGGAAAAATTAGATGAAAAACCAGAATGGTGTCCATTGATTGTAATTCCAAATAAAAAAGACATAGATAGTCACGGATATAATGCAGGGTGGAATGATTGTATTGATGAGATTTTAAACTAAAATGAAGTTAAAAAGAATATTTTATCATCCGAAAAGGAGTTGTTTATGAATAAAGAAGATTTAATTAAATGGATATCAATATTCCCAGACAATATTCAAGTATATAGAACACCAGTGAATAATTATGATTGTATAGATATCAAAATATTTGTAAAACCAAAAGATGAAAAATTTATTAAATGGTATTTTGGGATATAGGAGGACTTAATGGAAAGAGGATTAAGAAGTAAATTATCCACTTATGATGATGTAATGGATGAAGATATATCAGATGTATTTGCCCATATAGGAAAATTAAAAGAAATAGATTTAGAAGGAAACATAGTATTCTCAGATTGTGTCTTTACTGAGAAAGATATTGAAACAATAAAACATATAAGAATTAACAATATAACAGGCGAAATATTTGACGATAGAAAGACAAATATATAGTAAATAAATTTAATCATTTATCGGAAAGGAGAATTATATGCCAATAGTAAAAGTAGGAAGAAATAGTTACGGGTTTGATTATAAGCTACCAAAACGTAAGAAGAATTTAATAACCAAAGAGTTTTTACAGACATTTAAGCAGGAATTAGACGATGTATTCAATAAAGAAAATTATTTACCAATAGAAGAGAGAAATTATTGGAACACGTATCAATATTTAGAAAGCACAGGTGGATTTTATAAAGCATTAAAAACAACTTGCAAAAAGCATAATTTAACTAAAGCAATATACGAATATGTTTGTAAAATGCCTTATTATGACAGTGATTTATTTGATAGTGATTTAACTCTATTAATGGTTGAACGTGGTGTAATTGAAGAGGGTAACATAGACGAAATATATGGTGATTACGATTATGAAAATGATAGTGATTTTGAGTTAGTAACAACTGAAACAAAATTAAAAGATTGCACAGTAATACATACAGATTGGTTTTTAACTAAAGAATGTAAAGAGAGAATGGGAATTAAAGAATTAAGATAAAAAATACATTTTATTGTAATTAGTGAATTTAGAAACATTGAAATTTCAATATTTTAGAAAGGAGAAAACCATGAAAAGTATAATTTTAGAGTATATCACAGAAGAAGTACCAGAATACAAAGAATATGACGTACATTACAAAAAAGATGGAAAATCATTTATTGAAACTGTAAAAGCAAAATCAGATCAAGAAGCGGTAGACTTTATTATTAATAAATATAATGTTAATTGGATTGTAAGTTGTACAGATTTTTAAATAAAAAGGAGGATAAAATATTGATTGAAATTAATAATTTATACAACATGGATTGCATGTTGGGTATGAAGCAAATGGGAGACAATTCAGTAAATATGGCATTAACAGACATTCCATATGGTGAAGTAAATAGGGATAGTAATGGGTTAAGAACTTTAGATAAAGAAAATGCAGACATAATGACATTTGATTTACAAGAATTTTTAAAAGAACTTTACAGAATTACAAAAGGAACGGTTATTATATTCTGTGGCAAGGAACAAATAAGTGAAATACATAAATTCTTTTCTGATAAACAAAAGAAACATAATGGAACAGTACGACAAATAATTTGGATGAAAACCAATCCTTCACCAATGAATGGGCAACATATTTATTTATCAGGAATTGAAAATGCTGTCTGGTTTAAAAAGCGTGGTGGAACATTCAATGCACATTGTAAGAATACAGTTTTTCAATATCCATGTGGTAGAAGTAAACTCCACCCAACAGAAAAGAATCATAATCTACTAAAAGAATTAATATTAGATAATAGCAACGAAGGAGATACAATATTTGATCCATGTGCAGGAAGTGGAAGTCATTGTTTAGTAGCATTAGAGAATAATAGAAAATACATAGGGTTTGAATTAAGCGAAGATTATTATAACATAGCATTACAAAGATTAAATTAAAAGTAAATAAAAGAATGGTTTTAAAAGGAGAATAATATGGAAAGTTTTTTAATTGGAATAATAGCAGGTATGATATTAATGTTGTATAGAAGTTATGCCGATTTAAAAGTATCAAATGTTATCATTCCATATATAATTGGATTAATTCAAGTAATAGTTATAGTAATATTAACAGTAAAATAAGAAATTATATTAAAATTAAAAGGAGAAAATAAAATGGGAGAAAAATACATTACAACAAACTTTACATATGGTGACAATAAATGGTTAGATGATTATTGGAAAATAGTTAATGAAGAATGGAAAAGACCAAAAACACATCCTGTTAGTGGATCAGTAAGTATTTCTTCAAAAGGGATTTTAGCAAATTATGAGCATTTGAAAGTTGAAAAGATAATTTATAATTTTAAAAATCCAGATAAACCAGCAACAGTAGTATTTTGGAATGATGATACAAAAACAGTAGTTAAGTGCGACAAAGAAGATTTTACTAAAGAAGGCGGTCTTGCACAATGTTATTTGAAGAAGATTTTAGGAACTAGGGGAAATATCAAAAAACTCATAAAAAATGCAGAAATTCAAGAATAGGACGTTGGAATTTCAACGTTCCTACCCTTAAAAAAGTGGATAAAATGTGGTTTTTATCGTAATAGGAGGATAATTATGAATGTATTAGATTTTAACGAAATTAAAAAGGAAACAAACAAGGCAATTAATAACGTTAATAAGTTAAGAAAAAATCTAAGTGAAATTGACAAATTAGAAAGTGAACTTTTGCATCAACTAGAAAATGAAGATAGATTATCGGCTTGTGACGGTTACAAATTTGCAAAAGCATTAAAAGATGTCAGAGTTAAACGCAGATTAATTAAACAAGACCTTGAAGAACAAGAAGTTATCGCTGAAAAATTAAAACCTTTTGTGAGCAGTTATGAAAGTACAATGCAAGGCATTCAAAACTCAATAACTGGTGGTAAACAAAAATATGTTAAGAATTTCAATGATGTAAGAATTAAATTAGAAAGTATTAAAACCTTATAGTTATAATCGCTTATGCGTTTATATAGATTAAATTAAAAATTTAAAACGGGATGGTAACGATATGCAAAAACAATTAAACAATAATGGTTTTCAGTTTCCACAAACCAATGTTACAAGAGTTGGACGTAAGATATTTTTTACAGGAGACGTAACAGAGGATTCTATAAGTGAATTATTAAAATTAATTACAGAAGTTGAAGCTGAAGATGGCGAACAACAACCACAAGAAAAAATTGAAGTGCTGATAAATGATTTAATGACGGCAGTAGATTTAAAAAAGAAGAAAACGGTTGAAGTTAACAAAATACACGAGATATTAGACGATGCAATTGATACATATAATGACGACACTTCGATGGATAAAACACCGATTGAATTATACATATCTTCATGTGGTGGATCAATTTACGATGCTATGGCTTTTATTGATTATACTGGATTAATTAAAACACCTATACATACAATAGCAATGGGCAAATGTATGTCAGCAGGAACTCTTATGCTTATTGCTGGTGATAGAAGATTTGCAACACAAAATGCAACAATATTAATTCATCAAATGAGTGCAGGAACTATTGGAAGTTTTCAAACAATGCTCGAAGATATGATAGAATTCCAAAGATTACAAGATTTGGTTAATGAAATAATTATGACATATACAAATGTTACAGAAGATTTTCTTCAGCAAATACAGGAAAGTAAATATGATTATTACATGGACGCAATTGAAGCAAAAGAATTAGGTATTATAGATGAGATAATTTAATTTACGCAGAAAGGAAGGTGATGATTTTGATTGGGTAATAAACGCAAGAAAGATTTACGTTGTAAGGCAAAAATTGAATTTTTTGCCAACAATGTTAGTGGAGTTACTGGGAGTAGTCAATTAATTTCGTTTTATGACAAAGATTTAGATAAAGATATTAATATATTACTTGAATTAGGATCGTATCAAGAAGGTAGCATTCTTGACAACTACAATAATAATTATAGATTATTAAATAAACTTGATGTAAAAAATATTGATTTTGTGATTATACTTCATAATCATGCTGATCATTCGCTTTTAATTCCACATCTAGCGACAAGAGAGTTTAGTGGTCAAATAATTACAACAAAAGAAAATAAAGCAATTTTACCTGTAATGTGGAGCGATGCTTGTTATATCAATACTCAAGAAATCGAATGGTTGAAAAAGTATAAAAAGGCTAAAGATAGAAATTATCAACCGTATTATAAATCACAGCACATAGAAGCTATACAAGAATATATAAAAGATATACAAGTAGATACAATTATAAATTTAACTCCAAATATTCAGATAAAATTATTACCAAATAGACATATACTTGGGAGCGTTAGTTGTGAATTGTTTTTTAAAGACTTAAATTCGAGAGTGCATAAATTGTTTTATAGTAGTGATTTAGGAAATATTATAGGTGATGACAATTATTTTACTTATGAAACTCAAAAGCCACCTAAGAATTCCAGTATAAGTATTTATGAATCTACTTACGGAAAATTTGACAGAGATTTTATAGGCAAGAAGTTAAGAAAAAAAGAATTAATACTGCTTGAAAATACAATAAGAGAAACTATTAAGAGAGGTGGAAACTGCCTAATACCTTGTTTTTCACTTAACAGAACTCCTGTTATGGCTTTGAGAGTTAAAAAAATTCTCGATAACAATGATGATTTGAAACACACGCCGATAGTTATAGATGGAAAATTAAGCAATGAATTATTAGATGTTTATGAAAAAGTTTGCGAAGGTAAGAATAAAGAATATATTGATGAATTGCTAGGTTGGGATAATTTAATTAGAGTTAGAGCATATAAAGAAACTTGCAAAATAACAGATGATAAAATACCTAAAATAGTATTAAGTTCAAGTGGATTTTTAAATGCTGGGCATGTTTTGGAATATTGCAAACAGTATTTGCCAAGTAAAAAGAATACAATAATATTTTGTGGTTATAGTCCTGAAGGAAGTATTGCATCAAAGATTAAACAAAAAGACGAAACACATCAAAAAACAGTTAAAATTGATAAATCTATAGTATTGATGAATGCAGAAGTTGCAGTATTAGAAAGTTTTTCTTCACATATAATGCGACAGGATTTAATCAAATATGTATTACAAACGAATACTTCAGACTATATATGTTTTATTCATGGAAGTCCAGATGCAAAAGCTGATATATCTTCTGATATTTCTAAAAGGTTAGAGGACGAATGTTTATCAACTAAAGTAATTATTCCAAAGAAGAATCAAGTAATATATTTCTAAGATTAAATTAAAAATACATATTGACTTTTAGTAAAAAATAGCATATACTATTTAGTAGGGGTAGCAATATCTCTACTAAATAGAGAAAGGAGATGATGATATAAAAGAAACATTTTATAACACTACAATAAGAAATGCTGTAGATTCTGTCATAATAAAAGAATTACTTAGACTTATTAAGAATTATACAGACGAACAATACATAGAAGATGTGTTGGTGGAGTTAAGAGAATTAAAAGATGATAGTTATCAACCAGACGAAATACAGGAGGTTATAAATGTAATGTCGAAAGAAAAAGAATTATGTCCTATATGTTCAGGTAAATTAGTTTATCGAACAGAAAAAGAAATACATAACGAGCTTGATAAGAACGATCCGTATAGAATTGAAGAAATAGTTTTTCTACATTGTGAAGAATGTGGTTTTGACGATAAAGATTAAATTAAAAAGGAGAATGTGAATGACAGAAATTAAAGTATTAAAGCGTAATGGGAAAACAGCTAACTTTAATATTACTAAAATAGAAAATGCAATACTTTATGCCATGAACGATATTGATTATGAAGATAAAGAATCAGTATTTGAAATAATTGAAAGTGTTCAAGAACAAATAGAAGATATAGAAGAAGAAATTATAACAGTAGAAGAAATACAGGAGATAGTAGTGGCAGAATTATATTCAGTAGACAGAAAATTAGGCAAAGTTTATAACGATTACAGAAATAAAAAAAATGCAAACAGAACTAAACAACAAGAAGGATTGTTATCAGATGAATTTATATCCAAATATAAACATTTACCCGATCCATTCCCAACAGATATGAGTAGTTTTGTATTTTATAGAACATACAGTAGATTTTTACCAAAAGAAAATCGTAGAGAACGTTGGTGGGAAGTAGTTAAAAGAGTTGTTGAGTATAATTGTAGTTTAGCACCAACTTCAGTAGAAGAAGCTGAAAAATTATATGACAATATTTACAATCTTAGACAATTCCCAAGTGGTAGGAGTTTATGGGTTGGTGGGACTGAAGTAAGTAAAAAATATCCACAAGCCAATTTTAATTGTAGTTTCTCTGTATTAGATGAATTTGATGCTTTTGTGGAATGTTATTATTTATTACTCATTGGTGCTGGTGTAGGTTTTAGAGTTTTACCAGATGACGTAGCAAAATTGCCTAAAATTAGAAAAGATATTGAAGTAATTGATATGTATTATAAATCAGTACCAAAAGGACAAAGAAAAGAATTTACCGAATTAGTATTCCCATCAAAAGACATAGCTAAAATTATCATAGGCGATTCAAAAGAAGGTTGGGTAAAAAGTTTAGATATGTTCTTAAAATTACATTATGATTCTTTTTATAGGGACATCAAAACAATATTAATCAATTACGACAATATTAGACCAGCAGGAGAACCATTAAAAACATTTGGTGGTACTGCAAGTGGTCACAGTAGCGTTCAATTAATGTTTAATAAAATATCAAAAATTATTAAAAATTGTGCCAATATTTTAGATGAAACTTATGTAAAGCTGAAACCTATTGATTGTACAGATATAGCAAATATAATAGGTGAAAATGTTGTATCAGGTGGGGTTAGACGAACAGCAGAAATCATACTATTTGATGAACACGATAAAGAAATGATAGATGCTAAAACTAATTTATATACTTTAAAAGATGGTAAATGGGTTGTAAATCAAGATATAATACATAGAGCAATGTCGAACAATTCAATATATTATAGACAGAAACCAACAAGAGAACAAATACATTGGCAAATAGAAACCATGCGTTATTCAGGAGAGCCTGCGTTTATAAATGCTGAATCTGCAAGCAAAAGACGACCAAATTATCAGGGCAATAATGCATGTAGCGAAATTTTGCTTGATAATCGTGGGATGTGTAATCTTACAGAAATAATTGTTCCTAAATTTATTGAAGATGGGAAGTTGAATGAAGAAAAATTATATGAAGCACAAAGATTATCAGCAAGAATGAGTTATAGAATGGGTAATGTTGATTTTGAGCTTTATAAATGGGATTACATTAGTAAGCGTGACCATTTAACAGGTTGTTCAATGAGTGGTTGGCAAGACGCTATGAATATTTTACAATTATCAAAAGAAGAACAAAAACGAATACTAAATAATCTTAGACAAATAGCAATAGATTCAGCAAATCAGTTGGCAGATGAATTAGGTTTAAATAGACCAGTTTTAACTACTACATTAAAGCCAAGTGGAACTATTAGTTTATTGCCTAATGTATCAGCAGGAATACATTATAGTCATAGCGAAAATTACATAAGAAGAGTTAGAATAAATGCTTTTGATCCGTTAGCATACGCATTAAAAGATATCGGATATAATTTAAAGCCTGAAGATGGTCAGACATTAGACAATGCCAGAACATTAGTGATTGAATTTCCTATGAAAGCTCCAAAAGGAAAAACTAAATACAATGTGTCAGCTATTGAACAACTTGAAAATTATAAATTCTTCATGGAAAACTATGTTAATCATAATGTTTCAATAACAGTTCATGTAAGAGATAATGAGTGGGAAGAAGTTGAACAGTGGGTATGGGATAATTGGGATAGTGTTGTTGCAATTAGTTTTATTCCATTATCAGATGCAATGTATAACTTAATGCCATACGAAGAAATATCAGAAGAACAATATGAAGAAATGTTGAAACAAACTCCAAAATTTAATCCTTCAGTAATATCTAAATTTGAAAAAGGTGATGATTTTGAAATAGCTGAAGCAGATTGTGATAGCGGAATTTGTCCCATTAGATAAATTATATTAAAATGGTGGATTGTTGAGAAATCTTCAATCTGCCATAAATAAAAACGTTGAAATTTCAACACTAAAAAATCAGTTTTAGGCAATAAAAAGTATGTTTTATCGGGAGGTAAAAAATAAAGATGGGAAACAAGATTAAAGATTTGACTGGGATGAATTTTGGGAGGCTTACAGTTTTAAGATTTGTTAAACAAGATAAATGGCGACATGCTATATGGGAATGTCAATGCAGTTGTGAAAATAAAACAATTATAAATGTTGCTTCACATAACCTAATCCACAATATTACTAAATCTTGTGGATGTTTAGCAAAAGAAAAAGCTCGTAGTTTTGAAGATTTAACAGGTAAGGTATATAATAAATTGACTGTAATAAAAAGAGTGGAAGATAAAATATCTAAAAGTGGATATAATACAATTTGTTGGTTGTGCAAATGTTCTTGCGACAAGGGTAACGAGGTTGTTGTCAGAGCTTCTGATTTAAAAAGGGGAAAAGTTAAGTCTTGTGGGTGTATAAGAAAAGTAAATAATTATAATTTAAAAGGAGAATATGGAATAGGATATACTCATAAAGGAGAGGAATTTTATTTTGATTTAGAAGATTATATTAAAATTAAAGATTATTGTTGGTTAACTGATAGTGATGGTTATATTATTACTAGACATAATAATAAAAATATTCTTTTACACAGATTAATAATGAATGTTACAGATAAAAACGTAGTAGTTGATCACATTTACCATAAAGTATATGATAATAGAAAATCTCAATTACGATTAGCTACAAGCCATGAAAATTCATTGAATAATAAATGTAAGGGCGTATACTGGGACAATACATATAATAAATGGATAGCTCAATTAACTTATAATAAAAAGAAACACTCAAAAGGATTTCATTCTTATGAAGAGGCAAGAGAATATCGTAAATATCTTGAAGAAAAATATTTTGGAGAATTTGCATATAAAGGATGTGATTAAATGAATATTAATACTTATTTCAACGCTAAAAAAGAAATGACAGGTTGTTGTTATAAACAAAACTGCTCAAGTGAGTGTCCACTAGGACAACTAAATAACGGACTCTACGTGAATTGTATAACACTAGAACAAGATTACCCAAATATAGCAGAAGGAATTATTCAATATTACATAGATAACAAACCTACAAATTATTTCTGTATGAAAACAAGTGAACCAATAACTGATATATCAAAATGTAATGCACAACAATCCTGCACAGAATGTCAAAAGGAGAGATAACATGACTGTCAAAGATTTATTAAAACGATTAGAAATGGAAGATTTAGATAAAGTCATAGTAATCAGCGATGGAGTTGGTTGGACTAATATATCTAAAATATCTATTGACAATAGCATAATTACACTTTTTGAAGATAAAAATGAAATTTTCGCAGACGAATAACGTTGAAATTTCAACACTTAAATTATGATAAAATGTCGATTTTATTAAATAAATTAAAAGGAGAATAAGAAATGAAAAAAGCAATGGCAATTTTAACAATAATTTTAATATTAGCAATACTAACAGCATGTGGCAATCAAACAATTCTTGATACAAAATACACCTTTGAAAAAGCCAAAATTCAATTTGGTGGTGAAGTTATAGAGGTCAATGTAAAACAGTGGAATGATTATGAAGATGGTTCTGTTCAAATTATAACCACCGATGGTAAAGTATATCTTACTGACTATATAAATGTTTTATTAATACAAGGAGTGAATTAAATGTTTATAAGTGCTGAAACAATAGCAGTATTGATTTTAATAGCGATATATTATTTTGTATTATATAAATTAGGAAATTAAAAGGAGAATAATATGAAACCAATAATTATTAAAACACAAGATGGAATAAACATAAATATAACAGTAAAAGAATTAGAAGAAATTATAGACACAATATATGAACAAGGAGTAAACGATGGTAAATTGCAAGAAAAAGCATTAAAAAACACACAATACATAGTACCTTTAAATCCAACAAAACCATATAATCCTAATGATTGGATTACAACTTGTGATACAGAACAAAATATTTATACACCCGATAGCAAAACCACAAGACCGACCGTTAAATTTGAAAAATAATTATCTTATATACTATATATAGTAGCTAAAAATAATATTTAATGCTATATATAGTATATGTTAGGCAATAAAACTCATCTTTTATATGAAAGGAAGTTAAAAATGAAATCCGAAAAACGAATTAGAGAACTGTTAGAAATGTATGAATTTGATAGAGAAATGGATAAAATATATTTTCCAGAAACAACTTATAGTCACAGAGATATAGTAATTAATATTTTAAAATGGGTATTAGAAGATAATTAAAATTGAGAATTTATTAGGAGTGAATAATGAATAAGGCATGGGAAAGAACCTTGACAAATATTAGATTGGAATATCCTGATTGGCAACCTGATGACGAATATTTGGAATTAGTAAACAAGGTTATAAACGAAGAATTAACAACAGATCAAGCAGTGGAAATTTTAGTTAATAAGTATAAGGAGTGATACATATTAAAGTTCATAGCATAATAAACGCACAAATTGAATTTGTTGAAGAAATGTCTGAAGAAGATTTTAAAATGTTCAATAGTAACAAAGATAAGAATATATATAAACCAAAAATAGCAGAAATGATAAAACGTGATTTACAAGCAGATAAAATATTAGTAAAAAGTTACCGACTAGAGGAAATAAATTAAAAATATTTTGTAAAATAATGTAACACTTTAACAGCAACCTCATAATATATACTAAGAAATTAAATTAAAAGTGAGGTAATAAGAAATGACAACTGATATCAAAATGAAAGAAATAATGAATAGAGAAATCTATTTTCTATCCATACATCAATTAAGAAATTTAGTAGAGTATTTAAAATTGTTACACGTATTAGAATATAGGAAAGACTACAATGTAAAACAAATAATTGATGAAGTTAATAGTAAGTGGGATAGTATTGAGTTTAAAAATAAGATTGAAATGTGTTATAGAATAGCATTTGAAGAAGGAGTAGAATAATAGTGAGTTTATTAAAATTATTTAAACAAAAAATTAAAATAAAAGTAAAGTACTTTGACGATGATTTAAAAAGATTAGAAAATATAGAAGGAAAATCAGATTGGTTTGATGTAAGGTCAGCAAGCAAAGAAGATATTATTATGAAAGCAGGCGATTTTAAGGTAATCCCATTAGGTTTTGCAATGGAATTACCAAAGGGTTACGAAGCACATGCAGTTCCAAGAAGTAGTACATTTAAGAATTTTGGAATAATTCAAACTAATCATATGGGCGTAATTGACAATTCTTATTGTGGAAATAATGATCAATGGTTTTATCCAGCTTATGCCTTAAGAAATACAGTAATTAAATTTAATGATAGAATTGGTCAATTTAGGATTGAGAAGAAACAACCTGATATTGAATTTGAAGAAGTTACAACTTTAAGAAACAAAGATAGAGGTGGACACGGAAGTACGGGTAAAAATTAATATAAATTAAATTAAAATTATCTTGACATCTTTTGACAAAGGTGTTAAGATATTTACATAAGGGGTGATTGAAATTAAAAAAGACAAAGTTCTACTCTTGCTCATAGGCACTTCAGGTTCAGGTAAAACCGTCTTAGGGCAACATCTTCAGACGTTGGGAGTAAGTGAGCTAATATCCCACACAACTCGTAAACCAAGACAAGGCGAAATTGACGGCATAACATATCATTACATATCCAAAGAAGAATTTGACAAATTAGATAAACTAGAGCAAACATATTACGCAGGAAATTACTATTGTTTAAGTCGTGAAGAAGTAGAACGACACAAAGAAGATTTAGTTTATTGTATTGTTGATTCTCGTGGAGCAATGCAGATAAAACAGAATTTTGATAAAGTTACAATTGTATATGTCCACATAGATAAACAACAACAAGAAGAACGCTTGCGTAAACGTGGCGATTCAGAAGATGAAATTAAAAAGAGAATTATTTATTCAATTCAAAACGATGAAGTTAAAAATGACATAGAAATTGCAGATTACATAATTACAAATAATAACTTAGAAACAAGTAAACAAATTTTAAAATACATAGTTAAGGAGATACGGAATGAAGAAGATACTATTTCTTGATGTAGATAATACAATCTGCAACAGCACAAAACGATTTGTAGAAATCTACAACCAAGAATATAATGCAAAGGCTGATTGGACTAAATGTTATAAGTGGGACTATTCGGATATATGTCCATTATTAGAAAATGCCGAAACGTTTTTTGCTAGAAAAGATTTTTATAATGACCAGTTAGAATTTATGGATGAATATATAAAAAGTGTAATCGCCATGTTATTTTTACAGGGATACGACATTAATTTTGTAACAATCGGTACAAAAGATAATTTAAAATATAAAGAGAAATGGATGGAGAAAAATTTTACATACATAACAAAAGATAAATATCACTTACTAGAAAAAACTTGCATGGGCAAAGAAGAAATACATATGCAAGATGCAATTTTAATAGATGATAGTTATATTAACCTTTTAACAAGTAATGCAGATTTAAAAATTTGTATGCATAAGCCTACAGAATGGAATAAAGATGTTGAAAAAAGTGGATTTGTTCGATTGAATAATAGTATGGAATTATATAGCTATATAATGAAACTTGAAAAAGAAGGTGTAATTAGTGGCGAAAACAGAAAGTAAAATTTACAACAATAAAAATGGGTATTATACAGACGAAGAAATGCTAAATTTTAAACACATGTCCGACGAAGAATTTATTGAATTTTTGAGACATTTTAATACAGGAACACATAAATGTCCACCATTAAAATATAAGATTACAGATTGCTTTTACTGCATCGACTGCATGAAAAATTCCAGAGAATTAACTAAAGAAAAGAAGGTGAAATAATGGCAGGATATTTACCATCACACTATAAAGGAGTCTACAGAATAAAAGCCGATATAGACCAAGCAACAAATGACTTTCCAAGAGATGAACAAGGAAATATAGATTCAAGTTTTGATGACTTTTATATTCCTTGTGCAAAGAACGGCAAAATAAGACATTACGGTCAAAAAGTACTATTGTATTATTGTCCCACAATTGGAAAGTTTAGGAATATATTAAAAAAGATATACGAAGATAAGATTGGAGACTTAAATAAACATACAACTATAAAATTTTCTAAAGATAAAGAAATTACATCGTATGATTATGAATCAATATATAAAGAGTTACTCGACAAACAAATTTTAACTTACATATGTGAATATGAATCTGAAGGCGAATTTAGATTTAAAACTGATATGATGGATTATATAGCAAGTTTAGTTGAAGCAAGAACATCAGGATCAAATATTAGCCCATTTTCAACTAAGAATTTACCATCAGCAAAGTATGATATTCCAACGGAAGATTTGATTAAATACAAAGAAATAATCAAAGTGTTAGATAAAAGTGAAGTAATACATTTATCTCATTGGGCAAAACAATTTGACAGCGTTATTAAAGCTAAAAAGGGCAATACATACGATATAAATGCTGAAAGAAAATTATCATGTTTGTCTGGAAAAGAATACATTTATTCGGTCGGATTATTTGATGATTACTTGCAATTTTTAAAAGATAAGGTAGATTTATACCTAAACAAAAAAATCGTTCCGTAAAACGCAAATAAAAGACTTGTTTTATCTTTGTATTCTAAATATAGTAAAAAAATTTTAGGGTGGGTTAACAAAATATATTAAAAATTATAAGTGTTCGAATATTGACATATTATGTCGACACTGTTATAATTCTATACAGGAGGGTATTATGTGTTTAAACTGTAATGATGATGGGTATAATAAAAAATTTATAATTAAAGAAAGGGGATATAGTAGCATCTTTGATTTAGAAATGATAGAAATTCCTTTATGTAAAAAATGTATTAAAAAATTAAATGTAAATGAAGAATGGTTTAATGAATTAGCTGACAAAAATGGGGAATATCAACATGAAAATGAGATATGGAATTTGTTAATTAAAATAGGAGGAGAGTCATTGACAAACATTTGTTCGAGTAGTATAATTTCATTACAATAACATAAAAGGCAGGTAGAAAGAATGGGAAAATATTATTTATTTAAAATTAATCTTGGCGATGATGAAAGCGAAAGAATATTTAGACCAATAGAGGATAATGAAACCGAATACATAAATTATAATAAATACTTGAACAATTGCTACGGGGAAAGCATAATTGACAACGAAGATTATATTACATTAAAAAATGAACAATCAATATATATGATATTGAGAGAAAATTGTTTTGATAAAAATGATTTAGAAAACGTTTATGAAGTGTTATATGATAATTTATATATGAATCGAGGTGAAGAGTTTGAAGAAAATAATAATCGTGAATGGGTATCCTAAATCGGGTAAGACGGAATTAGAAATGCTTATTTCAAAATATAGAAAATCAACTATATATTCATCTATTACACCAGTTAAAGAATATGCCAAACAATATTTTGGTTGGAGTGGAAATGAAGATGATAAGACTGAAGAGTGGAGATTGTTCTTTGCCGAATTAAAGAGAATGCTTGTGGTCGAGTTCGACTACATTTTTAAAGATTTAAGTGTTCAAGTTAATAAATTTTATAGAGATATAAAATCTGAATTATTGTTAATTGATAGTAGAGAACCAGAGGAAATTGAAAGATTTAAAAATTGTTTTCATGCGACAACAGTGTTTGTTAATAATGATAGAGCAGAGAAGATAGCGTCTAATGAAGCAGATGCGAATGTTGAAAATTATGAATATGATTATTATATAGATAATAATTCTACGCTCGATGATTTAGAACAAAAAGTAATTGAATTTATTAAAGAATTAAGTTAAAAGGAGAAATAAATATGAAATTTGAAAATACAAAAGTATTTAATTTTGATGGTGCGTTTAGAGGTCTTAGGAATCCTAAAGACAGTTGGAGTTTATCTGACAGTAGATGGATAATCGATGGTCGTTATCAAATAGGAGAAAAAGATTTAGATTTAGCTCAAAGAATGATTAAAGGTGGACACACACATTCTAAATTTCTTAGACAAATATTCGTAAGCGTAGACATAACAGCTTCTAGGTACTGGTGGAGTGAATACGATACATATAAAATATCAACAACAGCAAACTCATGTTCAACAATGCACAAATTAACGGCATATACAATGAATTTAGATATGTTCAATACCGATGGATTAAATGATTTATATAAAGAAGATGATGATTTAAAAATAGAAATTTCAAATTGGTGGAAATTAACCGTTAATTTACTAGAAAAAATAAGATTAAGAGGTAAAGAAACTAAACAATTCAAATATAAAAGAATCATGAAACAAATGCTACCTGAAGGATTTTATCAAAAAAGAACATTAACTCTAAATTATGAAAACATTAGAAATATTGTAGGATCAAGAACGCATCACCAACTTAGTGAGTGGCATAATGATTATGTTGAATGGGCAAAAACTTTACCATATGCTGAAGAATTAATATTTTTTAATTTGAAATACGAGTAAAATTAAATTAAAATAAAGAAAGGGGATTGATTGTAATAGTAAATTTATACATATATTCTTTATTAATCACTTTAACAGCATTCATATTGATATGGGAATTATATAAGAAAAATGAAGAAGTTGAAAATTTAAAAAAGGGGAACAAGAGAACAATTGATTATATGAAAGAAGTTTGTAAAGGTTGTAGTAGTTACTATGATGAGAAGTTGAGGAGATATGAAAATCAAATAGATATAGAATAGTTGACAAGTTAAATTAAAACATATATAATATTCTAATAGGATGCCCCACATCCTAAAAAAAATAAGGGATACTAGAGTTTTTAGCTCAAAGTATCCCTTATTTTTTACATTTATTGGTAAATAATTAATTTTTCTTGATTTTATCGTATAAAAACGTTGAAATTGCAATGTTTAATTTTTGATTTTGGGTGATAAAATTCGTGTTTTATCATAATGTGTTTTTAATATATTTTTCATATGCTGTAAGTATAACTGCATATGCTTGCCAAACATCTGCTTTAAATCCATAAAACCAATCAGGATTATCTTTTGTTCCTTTACCATTTTTTAAATCAAACTTAGCAAATCGTTTAATTAATTCTTGACGTATTTTACTATCATTTGATTTCATAGTACCACATACTGTCATTTTTTCTTCTCTACGGTATATTAATTGAACGTTATTACAATCTTTTGTAGCTTCTAATAATCTTCCTATATATAAACAACTATCAAACACACTCTTTCCAACTTTCATACCAAATGATGCCATCATTTCAATTGCTATATAATCCATATCATGTTTGATTTCATATACCTTATTTATTAATTCTTCATTATCTATTTTACCAAATTCTATCGGTTTGAGATTTTCATCTATAATTACATATCCTGAATTAACATTAGCAGGATCAATTCCTAAATATTTTGCCATTCTTATATCCTCTTTTCAAAATAAAAAAGGACTACCAATTAAAATAGTCCTTTTACACACTTTTAATTTTCTTCTTGAGCATCTAGTGTAGATTGTACAACTTTAGTCAATAAATCAACATTACCAGTTTCAACAATTATATTATATAGTTCGGCTATAATTCTAGATTTACTCTGATTATCTTTTTCAAGCATATCAATTTTATTTCTTAATACACACTCTTCTTGCATATTCATATTTTTACCTCTTTCTTTTATTTTTTATTTTCATATGAACTACTCCTATTTTAGAAATAGTCCTTTTAATATAATTTATATTTCGTATTTATCCTTATTTTTACCAATCTTAGTCTTATCTTCTTTAATGTAAAATTTCTTTGTGACATCTATACCAGAATGGTTCAAAAGTGTCGAAACTTCTTCAATTGGCATCCCTTTATTTTTAAGAAGTGTAGCATTGGAGTGACGAAAATCATGGCAATGTAATTCAGGTACACCAATCATTTCACCTATCTTTTTTGTCCAATCAGTTAAAACATTGGTGGATGCTTGATTATTGTGAAAATTTAAAAATACATAATCATTTACTATTCCATCTTTTTCACGTTGTTTTTTCATTTGTAATAATAGTTCTTTAACTTCTTTAGAAAAGAATAATGTGACTATTTTACCTTCTTTTTCTAAAACATCGTCAACTGTACGGTTTTCAAAGTCTATCTGACTCCACATTACATTACTTAAAGCGTTAATTCTAGCCATAGTAGATAATGCAAATAAAGCAAAAGTTTTTAGTTGCAAATCGCCACATTCATTAAGTTTTTCACGCATTAATTTAACTTGTTCTTCTGTTAAGAAAGTTTGTACAACAACAGGTAATCCCTTTTTAGGTCTATCTATAAATTCCATAGGATTTTCTTTTATTATCTTTTTCTTTCTTAAAAACTTATAAAATGCACTCAAACTAGCCATTCTTCTTTTAGTTCTTTCTGTGTTGTTACCTTGTTTTTTACAGTAAAATATATGCTCAATAATATCATCTTCGGTTAAATCGGTTATACATGGATTGAATTGTTCTAAATATAGATATCTAAACCATGCTTTCAAATCACATACATAACTATATATTGATTTTGGAGATAGCTCTCGCATTTCCATATCACGTTCATATTTTTGTAAAAGTTTTAAATTTTCTTGATTAAGCATTTCATCTGTAACTTCTTGTCCAATCAATATTCTTTTGCTTCTATCAAGTTCATTCGCCATCTTATCAACTCATTTCTTTTATATTAATCCTATCTGTTTTAACACTAAAGCAACCACAGCTCCAAGTACAGTTAATCCAACATACTTAGCACCTTCACGCCACTTTTTAGCATCCTTTTTATCTTCTTGCACTTTAACATCCGATAAATCTTTATCTAATTTATTAACTTTGTCATCAACCTTATCAATTTTACAATCCAAGCCTTCCAATCTCTCGTTGGTAATAGCTGAATTTTGTGCTAATAATTCAACAGAAGTGGCAAGTTTATAAATTGCTTCACCTTGATCCTGTAGTTTTTCTATATCTTTATTTTGAGTTTTATTCTGTTCTTTTAATTTTGCAATTTCAACAGAATGCACGTTTACTGTTTCTACTAATTTTTCATTTTCCAAATTTACACCTCATAAAATTTAATTTTTATCTGCTATTATCTTTTTCTTGATAACTTCAAAATTTTATGATATAATTAACAAAACTCATCAGAGTTTTTAGGGCAGAAAGTTACATTTGATAGGTACGTCTGCCCTTTTTAATATCATTTTACATACCTTCGCCTGTGTTTAATTTACTTACAATAAACTTTTTTAATTTTAAGAAAACTTCCCCAGCATACCACCCAGCACTAAGTGTCAATAGCAAGTTAATTCCTGTTATTAAATTAACGCTTTCACCATTAATATCTATTGTTATAATATCCATATTTAATAATCCAGCAATATATACCAAACATAAACTTAATGCTACAACAACTGCTTTAATTATTCCTTGTAATAATTTTTTTCTATCAAATTGTTGGCTTAACCATGCTTCTATTGATCCTAAAAATATATTAGCGACCATTAAAAGTATAAGTCCACTAGCTATTCTTACTATTTGCATATCTATGTATTGTAATAAATCCATCTTTTATATCTCCTTTTATTTTAATTTAAATTCCAACCAATGATAGAATAAATTCTTCTTCCATCGCCGTAAAATACCATATCTGTTTCATTGTTTAAGAAAACCGAACCACCACCATCAAAACTTATTGCTATGTCATACTTACAATCTTTTACTAAATCTAATAAATCATAACTTATAGCACTGCTATGTTCAATATTAGGTCTTACCATTAAATATAATTTATCTTCAGCAATATTATATCCCATTACAATTTTGTTGGTTTTTCTTAAAACATCAGCATAACTTACATATGATTTTGTTTGTTTGTTATATCCCCATTTAAAACCTTCTGAAGCAGGATCATATTTAAAATTAGCGTTGGTAGTATCACGAAGTCCAATTCCACCCATTGCGAACTTAATATTTTGATAATCTAGTTGGTTTGCAAAATACACCTTTTTCATTTCAATTCTATTGTCATTGTAGATTATAAATACATTTTGTGGGCAACCAAAATCATAATAATGATTAGCCGTTCCTTGAATTATCTTGCCGTTTTGAATAAATATTGAAGTTGAGTATGTTTGTGTCTTTTTAGTATCCAAATACCAGAAAAAACTTCCGTTAGTTACGTTAGGTTCTTCTATTGACCTGTTACTTTTATTAACTATTTTTGAACCAAAATCTTTTACATTACCACATAACTGATGTGTTTTATTTGGCGTAACTGTATAAATTACTTTTTCTTTAACTGGAATCTCAATCACTTCCTCTTTTATTGGATTAATTTTTTCTATTTTAAAATATTCTAATAATCCATCGACAATACCTTCGGCACATTTTAGTCTAAAGTCATCTGTCAATAATAATTTAGCTTCAGTTAAATTATCCATAAATGCACATTCGCACAAACAAGCCGTCATCAATGGTTCTCTTAATATTTGAAAGTTACTGCCTACATTACCCCTATTTTTTAACTCTGTTTTAGCTATTAAATGCTTATTTATGATTTCAGCAAAAGTTTTATCAACTTCATTAGTAGGGTAGTAGTGAGTAGAAGTTCCATTTTGAGTACCCCATTCACCAGTTAAAGCATTAGCGTGTACACTTATTAGAACAACTTTTTCATATTTGTGTTTATATCTATTGTAAATATCATTAGCTCGTCTAACTCTTTCGTCTAATGTTTTGGTGTCTTTATCAATGTCTCTTTTTTCTGTTACTGTAAAATATATGTCTATAACATTATATTGCTCTAATATGGAGTCAATTTTCCGAACTACTGAACGATTAAATTCGTTTTCTTTCATTCGTGTACCATCGGGGAAAAGTGCTGTTTCTTTTCCATCTGTATCTAGTCCATGACCAGCATCAAGTATCACTAGATATCTTTTTTGGTTAGTTGAAAGTGTCGTATCAATCACCATCTTTTATTTTAATTTTTTATTACTATTTTTAATAATTTATTAGCATTTGTCACAAAACAAAGATTTTGTGCCATAATTTTCAAACACTCTCATGCGTTGAAATTTCAACATTATCTTTATTTTTGCAAGTTATCTTGCACCCATTTATTTCCAAACTATTATATTTTGAATAGTTTAACCTAAAATTTCTATATAAATTATGAAAGGTAACTTGCAAAACCTGATTTCTAAAATCAGTTACAAATTACCTTTTAATATAATTTTTTATATAATTTTACTTAATTAAATTAACCTCTTTCTTTTTTAACTTAATTTTATAAGTCAAACAACCGAATAAAATACGCCTTTTATTATAATTTAATTTATATTATTAGTCAGCTAAATTTTTCTTTTGTTCCTTATACTGTCTGCTCTTCCACTGGCGGATACATTAAGTTGTTCAACTCAGTTCCTTGCTCTTGCGTTAATGTTCCTTTTGTAATATGAAAATCAATCATAATACTTAGAGTATTGAAATCAATGCTCTTATCTTCTATTGCTTTCTTATAGCTTATAAATCTATCAAACATGACTACCTCCTATGGTTCTAATGCTGTAATTCTTAAGTCAAATTCCAAATTTACAGTATTTTGATATGTTATAAACTCACTATGCTCTTTCTGCCCCTCTATCAACCCATCAACCACAGCACCTAAATTTATTGGGTAGCTTAATTCAACACTAGGTTGTGGGCTTGCTGTTGGAGTGATAAATACATGACCGTTAGGCTCTGCAACCAAAGGAATTGTGTTTGTGTCAAGTATTTGCGGTTGTGCTAATTCATAAATTATCTTTGTTCCTGCAAGTGCGGTTTGTGCCGATGCTAAGTTTGCATAAGTACCCTTAGGCAAATAAATAACAAATACCATTTCTGAAAAATAATGTGTCCAAGGAATTGTTTCGTAACCCTTAGCAGGACTTGTTATATTGGTTAATGCCTTAATACCATTCGTATCTAGTATTCCTGGATTTTTCAGTCCTATTAATTTAGCATGAGGTACAAAAACCCTATCTAATATACTAGAAGTATCTAATGAAGTAAAATCATTTGCTTGCAACACATATTCAGCAACCCTCTTGACATTTCTACCATCTTCTAATATTTCATTACACACACCGTTAGGAAGTCTATGAAGTGTTATAGGTTGCCCGTCAAGAGTTTTGTATGTTACTTCTGTTCTTTTGTATGGCTCGTATGCTGTTGCGACTGTGCCTTGCTCGAGTTGTGATTTTAGGTTTAAATTTAACTCATTATCTGTACCTGTTCTAATTTTTACATACCTACAATTTAATGGTATAATTAAAACTCTTCCAACATAGTAGCCTATAAATTTAAAATTTGAATCATAGTAGTTAGCAACCATTGAATAATTAGACGTGTCAGAGAAAATGTAAGTCTTTCCATTCTCTACCTCTATATAATTTCCAGTCCTCATTCTAGTAGGTCTACTCTCATTCAATCCAGTCAATGGGTCTATTCCACCAACTTCCCAAATACCATCAAACAAATTTTTCCCTGTACTCTTAACAGTAATATTACTTGCACCTTGCAATCCGTCAAAGTAATTAGGAAACATATAATCACATTCTAATGCTGTTTTAATCGCTAAGTCTATTGCTGTAAGATTAATAGCCTTAAAATTAGTAAAATAAACCTTATCCCACCCATTAGTTCTATTATCCTTTACCCTAATGTCAACAACTGTGCCTGCTTGAGTATGAATAAGACTTAATCTTTCAAATGTATTATTTCCACTGTGAGCTTTCGTAACTACTCCTACACCATCATAAGCTTGAAGAACAACAGATGATGAGGTTGTTTTTAAATCAATGCAATAGTATACTTTATCCCCAACTTTAGCAGATGCATCACTTGGTTTTGCATATCCACCATTTGTAGTAGATATATATTCACCTATGCCATTTACTGCTGTAAATCCACTTACTCCTTGTGATGTCCATCCTGTTGTACCATTAGCAAAATTACCATTCTTCGGTAAGTTTACAGCACTTAAACCTTTTAACTTAACATCAAGCTTTCCTCTTTTAGCTGTGCTTGGGATAGAGTGTGCAGGTAAATAGTTCTCAACTATTGTTTGTGATTCTATTGTGCCTACTTTGGCTTCTAATGAATTAATATGTTCCTCATGTTCATTTATTGCACCGACTAAATTTGTCTTAACATCCGTAGTTAATGTAGTTTTATCTCCTATATCTGTTTTTACATTTAAAATATCTGTTTTATTCTGTTCTACTTGGGCTTTATCTTCTTTAGACATCAAACCATCTACTGAAGTTGTTGCTTTAGGTATTACATTAGCCGAAATTGGTATCCATTCAGTCCCATTATATCTATATGTGTAATCTGTATCTTTTACATTTACTGTCCAACCATCAATAGGAGTAGGGTATGTTGTTGCAATATCAGCGTAAGTACTAACAGCTTCTTTCCAATCGATTTTTGTTTCTAAAGCTGATAATTTATTATCCACTTCTACTTTGCTATATTTATCATTAAATACTGTAATTTCAGTTTCTGAAACTAATCTACTACCAGTGATTTTATCTACTTTATTGTTTTGTAAATTGGTAATGTTATCTGCGTTTGTTTGAATTTGCTCATGTGTATGTGTATCTGGTGGAAAAGCTGTTGGTTTATTTGTGATATTGTCCCACGTCAATTGTAAATCTAAACTTTCTGCATCTACTATTTTAGTCCAACTTAAACTTGCCGTACTATAAATATACATAGCCCAACCAGCAGTAACAGTTGTATCATCCGATGCGTCTATTACAAATACAAGTTTATTATCATATAAATTGGTTATAGCATCTCTTGCTGTTATATCTGCGACTCTTTCTACGCTACCACTATCAGTAGGTAGTTGGGCTTTTGGTATAATTCCATCGTTTCCGAGAGTAGCTATACCATTAGCCACACCTTTTTGACTAGAAGGAATAAAATTGTTTGGTAATCCATCTATTTTTAAGTTATTGCTATTAATTTTAGGTATTATTTCTGTTACCAATTGATTATAAGCAGAATCCGTATCCAACAACACATTTACATTTTCTAAGTCAAGATTTGGTGTATTAGCCATTAAATCACTTCCTTTTTATCCTTCTATACTAATTATCTACAAAGTAAAAATTCCATAAAGTCATAGTTTTCAACGAACCCATAGTTAGATTTTTTAAATCACCTAAATGTCTCATCGCACTAATATTTAATCCACCCTGAATTGATAGGTTAAAATCTTCTTGTACCATTTCTACTTTCAGTTTTTCATACAGCTTTGTACTAGCTGTAATAAGAACGTTTAAAACATCTTCATATTTTAATTTATCCACTAAGCCTAAAATTGTATTTACTTCTTGATTATGTGTAACTTCAAATATTACTTTTTCTAAAGTTTTTAATACTTTGCTTATATCTTGATTTTCAAAAATATCTGTATATTTTAATTTTTCAATAAGTTTCATCTCATCATCAATCGTCATTTGTTCAATATTCAAAGTAAACATAATTGATAATACTTCAGATAAATTATCTACTGTAAAACTAACATTTAATTCATTTAATAATTGAGTTAATTTTACTGCAAGATCATTATTTATTAATTCGACTTTTATGTTATGTGATAACATTTAATCACACCTTTACATCTTTATTTTGAATATTCCGATTGGGAATCTTGCTGTTGCTCCAACTTGTAATAATTTCTTATCTGTTCCAGTCAATTCTACATAATATTTAATATCATCTCCTGTGCCAGTTGCAGATGTTGCAATAAATAAAAACATTGGCTGTGAAGTTGTATTCCAGTTGGCATTTATAACCTCTGGAAATTCTAATAATATTTTATTACTAATTTCCCCATTGACAAAATCTGTCCAAGTGGTTTTAGTATTTGGGACTGATATTCTTGCATAACCATTTACAGTTGATGGTTCTATAATCCCCCCACCTGTTGCCGAAATTGCACCTAAACTTATTCCTATATAATGAGTAGTAGGAGTTCCACTACCAAATTCTGATTCTACCATTTTCTTTTTCTGAATCGAAGTTGCAGGCATATCTCATTCACTCTCTTTCTATTTTAATTTAATTTATTCTATTGGTCTATCTGTTTTAATTTTAACTTTATCTGTAACGTGTTTTTTATTGCTACTATCTATAATTATTAAATTAAATTCGTATTCTTCTTTGTCTCCTAACATATCTGTGTCTTCAGGCTTTAAATTTATAACACACTTGTTTATATCAAATATTGTCATTGGCAAAGATATAATAGCTTCATTTTCGAATTCACGACCTAGATTAAATGTAATGTTGCAACCCGTAATGTCTTGTGGCACACCCAATGAATTAAATATTTCACAAGTTATACTACCATCAACATTTGCTATAAATTTTAATTTACTTACTTCCAAAAAAATCACCTCATTAAAAAATAGAGTAGTATTACACAAACACCACTCTATTTTAATTTAATTACTCTTCTTTAATTATTTCGTATTCTATTAAATTATAAATATCTATTGGTTTTAATGAAATAACTGAAGGATTTATTATTATATTTCCTAATGGAATATCAACTTCAATTTCAGCTAATTCATTTAATTCTTTGGTGCATTGCTCAAAATTTGGGTTGTTTTTTTCTAAAGCATAACTACCATCTTCATTTTCCGTTCCATATTTTTTAGCTATTTTATATTGTTGAGTACCAAAATTTTCTAACTCCGACTCAACTTTTTTAATTATTTTGTATACTTCATAATTATATTTTGTATATGGTTCGGGCAATAAAACATTACCTAAATTATATAAACTATCTTTAACATTTAATAAATCTTTTATTTTCATCTTTTATTATCTCCTAATATTCTACTAAATGATCATTAACGTCCCAACGAACTCTACGACCTAATATATATACATAGTCCGTACTTCTACCTAGCGTTATAGTATTTGTTGCCCCAACTACGCTAAAAATAGAGTTATTAGTTACAAGAGGCGAGCCGTAATTTACAAATAATTCTCTCATTATGGCTTGCCCGAAACTGTTTACCTTAAAAACTTCATAATTGTTACTAGGTTGATTATATACAACAAATCTACCACCATATAATTCAATAACACCTCCGCTTGATACACCGAATATTTTAGATGAACCATCTAAAATTTTAAATCCACCATTTGAAATAGTTAATCCGCTACTATTAAAGGTTAATTTTGAACTGTTTACAGCTAAAGCAATAGCATCACTTGTTTGTCTTATTGTGCTTATATTTCCTTCGGCAGTAGATATCCTTGTTGAAAAACTATTTGTAGTTTGAGTTAATGTTGATATATCTTGTTTTATGATTCCGTTTTCTTCTTCTGTATAAGTAATCCTTGATGTTAAACTAATTGCTGTTTGCTGTAAACTAGAAACATAACCTTCGGTATTTGTAACTCTAGTAGTTATACCATTTACAGCTATGGTTAAATTTGCTGTGTTTTGTAGTGCTGTATTTGCAGTAGTTTGTGCTTTAGCTATATTTGGATCATGAGTAGTCCATATTATTTTTTCAGCATCTATACTTAACGCACCCGTAGCATCAACAATAAATTTATTGGCAATATTTAAACTTCTAGCAATATAAGCCTCACCTGATTTTGTAACTGTAAAATTGTTTGCAATATTGATAGATGAACCCACAATATCACTATCTCTAATATTTGACGAAGTAACTGTACCTTTAAAATTTCCACTATTGGCTGTTAAATTACCAGATGAATCTACCGTAAAATTACCTGAACCAATATTTATACTACCACCAGTAAATGAGCTACCTGATATCACAGAAGCATCTATATTTCCTTTGAATACTGCATTACCGCTTGTGTCTAGGTATACCATGTCGGTAAATACGTTATTGATATTCTTTTGTATTTTAAATCCATTTGTAGGATCAAGTAGGATTTTGTTTAGACCTTTTTCGATAGTTAGGGTGGCATTTTTTAAAACTGCACCATTAGCGTCAACTTGAAATGTATTGGCTGAATTTTTTACGATTAACGAATCGGTCAAAGTCATTATACCCATCATTACTTCTACATTAAATCCGTAGGCAGTTGAGCCATCAGGAAGTGTTACTTTTCCCACCACTGTTTTTAAAGAATTGAAACCATCATCCGTAAATACTAATTTGTTATTTGTTACTTTTAACTGTTCGTTTTCATATATACCTTTAGATATATATTTTCTGCCTAATAAACCTTTATCATCAATTATCATTTCTTGTTTTTCAGAATTAATGATTTGTGTTAAATCAGTTCGTAAGCCGAAATTAAATAAGTCGTCTACTTTATTTTTAGCAGTTCGAACGTATTCGCCCCAACTAACAGAGCTTCCAGTCACCATATTGGATACATTAGATAACTGATTAGCTAAATAATCTTCATAAGACATAGCTTTAGATTCATATCTTAAATCTTCACCAAACAAAAATTGAACGTCCGTTTCGTCATCTAAGTTAATATCCAACCCAAGTAACATAGGATAAGCGATTCCATTTGATTCTGTTTCAAGATTTACAGTTACACCCCAATCAAGTTGAGAAGTGAATATTTTATATTCTTCAAGTGAAATGAAATTTATCAAATCTATTGAAAATTTATATCTCATTTTTGAAGCTATATCTAAATATTTTTTATATTTATCGTATAACTCTTGTGCTGTTTCTTGAATTTCTAAATCTGTATCAATGTCGTTTTTAATAAAATTCTCGTCTGTTACAGATATATTAATAATAAATGGTTCGAGTTCTAATAATTGTTCTTGAGTGAAATATGATTGTAAACTTACTAAATTTTGAATACTTTGTAATACCGAATCAACATTATCAATTTCATCTTGCTTGCTATCTATTGCTATTTCTTTACTATTTATTTCTTGTTGTTTTAATTTAACTTGTGTATTTGCATTTGTAGCATTTAATCCAGAATCAAGTAATGCATCTCTAACTGCTGTTAAAGATTTTAATTCACTTTCTAATTCAGTTAATTCAACTTCAAGAGATATTCGCTCTGATAGTTTAGTTTTTCTTTGAAGTAGATAATCTGAATATTCTAATTGTTTTGTGTTTATTAAAGTTTGCCAATTATTTATTGCAGTTACTAAACCTTCTGACATATAATCGGTTGTTGCAAAATGTTGAAAATTATATATAGTATTTCCGAGTGGATTCACGACATTAATAGCCAACCCATTAGCACCTTGAACTGTTATTGATGTTATTAAATTTTCAGTATCTTCAGTAATATCTAATTGATTAACTAAGTTGTCAAATGATAAATATATATCTGATTTTTTAGGAATATTTTCAAATGCTTTGATTTGTATAGTTCGATTTAAAGTATTAAACAAAAACACACATTCATATGCATTTTCAATATCTTCCATCATCGCTTGATAAAGAGGTCGGTCTTGTAAGTCGAATGTGCGATATAAATTCCAAAGTTCGCTATCAACAGATTCTATCGACCAATTTGGAAGATAACTCATAATAATAGAACATATAGTTTCATCTTCTGGCAACATGGAATAAAATTTAAACGTTCCCTGCAATAATGGTACAACTTTTCTATTTATATCTATTTCTAAACTTCTACATGTAATTTCTTTATATTTTCGTAGACCATCATTTGATTCCAATGGTTTTTCGATTATGAATTTCATCAAGTCCTGTAGCTCTATTCTCCTCCAAGAAGTGATTTGTGAATAATACAGACATTCATCTTCATATACTCGAAAAGATAATGTTGAAATTGAATTAAATCTTGGTGAAAAAACTACATCATGTATATCACTTAAAACACCAATTTTATTACCATTAATATTTTCAAGAAAGATTAATTTTTTATCTAAATTTAATAATTCTCTTAAATCCATCATCACGCACCAAACTTTCTTGCATTTTTGTAGAAAATTTTAAATTCGGATATATCACCTGTTATTAAAAAGCTATGAGTACCTCTGTTTAATTTCATAAAATTTGGATATGTAAATAAATCTAACACACCACTTGTCCTCATATTTGATGTAATAATTCCTGTTTCTGTATCAATTCGTAATATTTCATCATTGAATAATCCAGTAAATTCCATTACATTTAATCTGTCATCATCATATTGATTATTAACAATTTTAATAGTTCTACCATCCGATTCTATTCCCATTAATCCTTCTAAAGATGAACATTTAATTTCATATATTGGACTCATAGGTTCTTCAGATGAAATATTCGCAAACTTAGCCGTATAAGGCGTAGAAGTTATATTATAAATTCTTGGTTTTTCATCCTTCCAAGCGTATTGAGAATCACAAATCATCAAAATATCGAATTGGTGAATTTTATTCCCAAATGTCCCTGCACTCAATTTTTCTAATCTACAATTATAATAATACCCTTGCATATCCTCTTGATTAATTCTTAATTTTCTAAACTTACCATCTGTTTTAAATAACCATCGTTCTATTTGGTCTAATTGATTTCTTGTTAATGGAGTTGCAGAACCTATTGATATAGGCAGTATTAATGGCTCTTCTACTTTTGGTTTTGTTGTATAAAATTTAGTTCTTCTTGGTGTTTTGATTAAGTCTGATTTGTATTCCGATATATTAATATCTTCATCGCTTTTAGGCGTAACAATTCTTAAACCATATTGTTCAGATGAAATATTATCAAAAGTAAAATAATCTCCATAAAAAGCCATGTAACCACTCCTTTCTTAGTAATTTAAAAGGGGCATTTTATTTGCCCCTAAATCTATATTAAACAAACTTAGGTTTATTTTTAAAACCCGAATTTGCTCTTGCAGTTTTTAGCTTGTCAATTACTGTATCTGCTAATTTATTCATTTGTTTTTCTAATGCTTTAACCGTTTCAGAATCAGCATTACCTTCAATTACAATTGGTATACTTATTGATATTTCACTATTGGAATTATTAGTTATCATATCCATAACTTTATCTGCTTGTGGTGGTGTAATTACCAATTCGCCCTTTAATAATTTGGCAAGTTCTTCTGTCGATTTTGTTGCGTATGAAGTACCACCTACTACGCCACCTTCGTGATATACACGTAATTTCTTTTGTTTATCGTAGTACCAAATTCCCGAACTTTCGTCGTATGTTAATCCCAATGCCTTACCTAACTTCTGATTTTCTTCAGCTAATTCCTGTTTCTTTTGTGGATCAGCTTGATTCCATTGTTCTGAATTAGCTTGCATTTTAGCAATTGATTGTTCTCGATTTATTGTTCCAGTTCCTGCACCAATTTTAGCACCATATTCACCTGTACTTAATTTCTCAATTTCTTTTAGATTTTTTTGTGTATTGATTAATTCTTGAGAAATTTCTTTTAAGGTAGCCAATAATCCTTGTTGCTTACTATCAAAATTTTCTACTGCTTCACCAGCTACATCCCAAGCATTAGTTACTTCTTCAATAGTGAATGTGCCGTATTCTTTAGCGTGTTTTATTAGCTGATTCTTTAACTTTTCTCCACTTTTTTCAATACGTTTATTTGCTAATTCACGCATTGTTACTTCATTAGATAAAGTGTCGTCAAGTTCTTCTATTTCTTCTTCGAGTTTTGACTTTTGAATTTCTAATTCTTCATCTAATGCTTTTTCGGCTAGGTCTATGCTATGGTCGTATTGATAATTAGCTAAATCTTCTTTTGCTTTTGCGAGGTCTTGTTCTAATTGCTTACGTTTAGCTATTGCAGTTTCATCGTTTTTAATTAAAGCAAGTTGATTTTCTAAATCGGCTACAACTGATGATTTTTCGGTCAAACCTTTATTGTAATTACGAGTATCCTGCTCATCTCTTAATGCTTTTTTCTTAGCATTAAATACTGCTTCGATGCCTTTTAAATCTTCTTGATAAGATTTTTTCTTAGCATTAAGTTCATCTTTAATCATCTGCATTGTGAAGTTGTGCAAATCTTCTAGGGCAGATTTTTGTCTTTCTAGGTCGGATATTTGACTTTCAAACAGTGAAATTTGAGATGATTGTAAATTTGCGATAATGCTATTACGTTGTTGAACAGTGTCGTAATAGGTATCAATGAGAGACTCGGCTTGTTCTCGGGCTTGTTCAGTCCCTATTGATTGTAATTCTGCTATCGTTCTTTGTAATTCCGTTTCAAGTTTAACAATTTCGCTATACTTTTTTCGTTCTATATCGATGTATTCTTGAGAATTATCATTAACAAGTTGTTGTTGTAAATCAAGTTGTGTTATACTACGTTCTATTTCTTTATTGGCTTTTTCATAAGATTTAACTACATTTTCAATATGTTTTTCTGCTAATTCTTTTTGTAGGTTATATAATTCTAAATCATATTGTCGGAATTGGTCTATGTATTTGGAGTTACCAGCAAAATATTTATCGTTTAAGGATTTTAAACCATCGTAGTATTGTTGTGCTGATATTAGGTCTTTATCTCGTAGGTATCGTAGCTCGTCATATTGTTTTTGGAATGCTTCAACATACTTATCTTTACCTTTTGCTGACTTAGAATCAAAATTGATATCAATAGGTTCATATACAGTATCATCAATTATTTTAAACAGACTATCTTTAGCATTTTTGATTTTTAACGCAGATTCTGCTAAACCACTAGCATAACTAGCAGTTGCACCTGAACCAAATCTAGGATCAAGTTTTTCATTAATTATATTTCCAAAAGAATCAAAGTAATTAAACCATTCTCCAGCTAATTGTTTAACAATATTGTTTGTTAGCTTTAATTTAGCATTTTCTAAATCGGTATAGTTATCAAAATCATCTTTATAAGCTATTCCCAATCCATTGAAAAACTCTTCAATATTAGAACTTAAAGTATTGTGTAATTCTGTATCACCTTTGATTCTAGCATTATAATATTCTTCAGAAGTGCTAATTATATTATAGTATTCTTTTTTATATGTTTCCTTGTAATCAGTAATAGTTTCATTAAGCTTTTCTCGCAACGCTATTTCATCGTTTAGATATGGTAAAAATTCTTCGGATATAGATAATAATTCTTCCATGTCTGAAGCTGAAAAATTGCCATCATTGAGATTATTTAGGACGTTAGTTAGAGATTCTATGTTGGAACGAGTAGAAGCTAAGGATTTTATAGTTTCTTCTAGTTTTGTAAATTCTTGTGAAACTTTATTCGCTGTATTTGATGTCTTTTCAAGCTCTTCTCTAATTTTTTTGAATTTTTCTGTAACAGTTGTATCTTTTATGTAGTTATCAGCAAAACCTAAATTCTTAGCTAATTTTTCATTTAATTCTAATAATTCAGTATCATCATATTCTGTAAATATTCTATTTAAAGCTTCTTTCCCAGCATCGGTTAAATTATCCCATGCGTTGGAATTCTTAATCATATCAGCAGTTTCTTTTGATAAATCTACAAACAAATTATCTACTTCTGCTCTTACGTCTTTAATTCCATTTTCTATGTCAGATAATGTTCCGTACTTTCCACCATAATCAGAAAATAGTTTTGCGTATCTACCTTTGTCTTTATCGTCCAATTCTCCTGAAAGATAACTGTTTCTAAGTTTATAATATTCGATTAATCCTTCTAATTCTTCTTTTTCTTTTTGATAGTTCTTAATCGTATATTTAGAATTTTCTCTAGCCGCAGTTGCTAAATCTTCTCGTTTTAACGCTATATACTCTTTATAGGTTTCATTTAAACTTGTTAAACTTTCATCTTCATCAATTATAAAATTTCCTTGTATATTATATGCACCATTTACTTTAGGTAATAATTCTCGTAATTGATTTTGTATGTCTGTAAAACGCTGTTGTTCTTCATTATTTAAACCCTGTTCTTTTTTTAATTTTCTTAACTCAACATATTGTTTAGACAAATCTTGAACTGTAACTTCTTGTGATTGTAAATCTTTTAGTTCTAAGGATAATGTGTTTACTGCTTCTTTAGCTCTGTCAGATTCCTTTGATAGATAATTAATCCCGTAACCAACTGCCATTACAGTAGCGACAATCGCACCACCTACAAAAAGTTTAGATGCTAAAGATAACCCATTTAAAGCTACTACTGTAGCTTTAATAGACGCAGTTGTGATTTTTGCTTCTGCTGTTATTTTCGCAAAAACTCCTATGATATCAATTGCAGTATTTTTAAATTTCACAGCATTTAATAACGCAAAAGCTGATACCAATCCAATTACAACAGGAGTTAACCCACCAGTTGCCGTAGTTAATTTAATAATAGAAGTTGTAGCATCTAAAAACCACGCAATAGTGTCGTCATTCAATGTTGTAATTGCTAATTCTTCCCAAGCACCTTTTAATTTTTCAGTTTTACCCAAAATACTTTCAGTATATTTTTGGAATTCGTCTGCACTTGAACCATAACTATTAACAGCAGAATTAGTAGCTTTTTCTACATTTTCCCAGTTAATCATTATTGCTTCCATAGTTTCCATACCACGTTTTCCAGAAGCAAGTTCCATTAAATAAGAACGGGTATTTTTATCTAAAGTAGGCATAACTTTAGCCATGTCGTTCATTATGTCATATGTAGATTTTATTTGTTTATTTTCATCAACTAAAGATATTCCAGCTAATCGTTCAAATTCATCATTTAATGAAGATATAATTTCTGGCTCGAATTTTCCCGTCTCTTCGTTCATACTTGCCAATCTCAAAGAAAGAGTACGCAACTGTGTTGATACACGTTCAATAGCATCAACTCCAAGAACTTCTGTTGCCCCAGTTAACAAACCAATCATTTCTTCAAAACTATTGCCTTGTTGTCTCATTACAGCAGATATACGACTTGAACCCTCAACTAATGTGTCAAAATTTGTTGCCTGAGTATTCGACACTTGGTTAAAGGCATCTACGATGTGTGTAGTTTTATTAGTTTCAAATCCATACCCCTTTAATACAGAAATAAGGGAAGTGCTTGCAGTTTCAACATCTCTTATATTTTCAGCAACAGACTGCATTATCAAAGCACTTTGAGCTAATTCCGTACTTTCATTTAAATCATACCCTGCTCGCTTAAAAATAGTAGTTGCATCAATCACTGACTTACCAGTTTTACTTAATGAATCACCTATTTTATATGATTGTTTTACAAAGGAATCAAGCGAACTTCCAGTTAAATCTGATACTTTTTGAATTTCCAACAAGCTTTCAGCCAAATCATAAACTGTATCTACAAGTTCTCTGACTACTCTTTTAGTAGTTTGAATTACATCATGTAAACTATAAAATGTTAAAAATCTTTTTAAACTATCGCTAAATGAATTTGTTGTACTTGAACTTTTCTTAGCCTCTACTCCAAATTGTGTTATTTCAGATGATAGTTCTTTTAATTTTAATTTTGCTTTAGGAGTGTCAGCAGATACATTATTTATAGAATCTCTTAATCTATTTAATTCATCAACACTATATTTGTCGTTTTTTACAGTTATATCTGATAATTTATTTTGTAAATTCTGTTTGGTAAGAGCAATTTCTCTTTCTAATGTATCTTGTTTATCTAATTCAGCATTTAATCTTACTTGTTCCTCAAGTTGTTGTCTTATGGCATCAGATTTAATTTTTGCTAATGTTTCTTGTTTTAATATTTCATAATCAGCTTCACTGATATTTTTTTTAGAAAAATCCTCTTTCCATTTAGCTAATTCTTTTTCTGCATCTTCTAATTCTTTTACTTGTTGAATAGTTTGAGCATAATCTATAGTTTGCCTTTGTTTATTAGCATTGTTTTCAAGTAATTTTAATTGTTTTTCATATTTAGTAACTTCACTATTTATTTGTTTGTAGTTAGTAAATAAATTTTCAGTATCTAAATTGATATTATTTAAAGAATTATCAACCTTTTCTAATCCTTTGATATCAATAAATCCATATTGAGAATCTAAATCCTCATATACTTTATTTTTTGCTGAATCAACTCTTTCGAGTAAATTTATAATTTTTTCATATTCTTTTTTTTGCTTTTCTAAATTCTGAATTTCTACACTACTTGAAAATTCTAAATTTCCTTCTTTATTTAAAGAATAAATTCTTTTTTCTATATTTCCAAGTGCATCCGATAATTCATTTATTTGTTTATGAACTTTATCATCGCTATCTTTAAATAAAGTTATTTTATTAAGTTTTTTAAACCTTTCACCTAAACCATCAATAGATTTATCAATCTTTTTTAAAGAATCATCATTTATTAATAAATCAGTTTTAATAACTGTTTTTCCACTTAAATTATTAATTTGAGTGATAATATCTTTCAATGAATATTGGTCGAGCATGGCTTTTAATACTATGCTTAAATCTTCTCCCACATTAAATCAACTCCTTTAAATTTTACATAAAAAGACACGTTGATTTAACGTGTCATATCATTTGCTATTAATTCCATATTGTTTTAATTTATTTCTAAATATTTTATTATAATTTTCTTCTATCCATTTTTTTTCATCAGACATTGCATTTATTCCTTTTCTTGGGAAAGGATTATCTGTAGTACCCTCTTCAATCCACAATACAACATACTCTGATGTGTCGTTCCCAGAAAAATCGACATGTTGTCCCCATTTTCCTTCTACGGTATGAGGAAATATTTTATCTGTATCATAGAATATTTTTACACAATAAAAACCATTTTCTTGATATACTTCTGTTTTAGATATTGAATTCAATAACTCTTCTGTTCTTTCATATTGACTTGGTGTCCAAGCATCATACAATCTTTCTTTAACTTTATCATACAATTCTTCTTTTACACCTTGTGCTATTTCGTTCAATATTTTAACGATTTTTTCATTCATGTATTTTTTTAATTCAGAAGTATTCTTAAAAGTTTTAGCCATTTTTCTTCATCTCTTCTATTTTACTTTGATATTCATCAAGAATTTTATTTGATGTTTCTGTAAACTTTAACAAATAATCATTTAAATCTTTAATTGCATCTGCGTTTAAATTCTCTACAATCTGCGAAAACAACCCAAGCTCAACCAAACAATTTAAAATGTCTAATTCTTTGCTGATTAAAATATATAAACTGTCCGTTTCTTCTGCATATTTAGATTTGTTAGCATTTTCTTTATCGTTTTCGTCATAAATATAAATATCTGTCAAGTATCTCATCAGTATTAACAAATAAACAACATTTTTATCGTAATCATCGCCATTTTCTTTGATGATATTAGTAAAATCAATATACATTTGTAGTATTTCTTGCTTTTGTTTTTCACTAAGTTTAGTTACAAATGTTATTTCATATCTTTTTCCGTTCTTACCTTCGATCGTTTTCTTAACTTTTTTAAAATAATCCTTCACATCGCTATTAAAATCATATTTAGTTATTTTCTTTGCCATATCTTTTATTATCTCCTTTATTTTTGTTAATAAAAAAGAACAGTTTAATAACTGTTCCTAATTATATCTTATTATTTTATTTTTTCATAAACTTCTTTTGGTAACAAAACTTTTAATTCACTAAACAATTTATCTAATTCGGTTAAACTATTCGATATTGAATTATTATATGACACTAATGAACCACTAGGTTCTGTTGCTAAATTATACACTTTATTGAATTCACCATACAATTCAAGTAATTTATTATATAGTTTTTCATACTCTTTAGGTGGATTGTTTAGTTCATTTACTAATTTATCAATATTCTGTTTTTCTTTTAGTAAACTGTCATATAAGCCTTCATCTTTCGCAACTTTCAACATTGAATTTATCATTTCATCAATGTCTACATTGTTTTGTATAGCTTTATTCCAATGTTTTGATAATTCATTTGCCCAATCTAAACAAATTAAAGCTGTATTTTGAATTCTTGCACTTGCATTATAAGTTGAAATTGCATATGTTTCACTATTATTTATTGGCTGTTCGGTTTGTTTTATTTCTGTCTCGCAACCAGTTATAAGTAATGTTAAGATTAAAACAATAACAAATATTCTTTTCATATTAAATACCTCCCATTTGATATATATGGTCTTAGGTTATTATTACCATTATTATATGTTTTATACGAGGTATTGTCAATGAATTTTAATTTATTTTATGCTGATTTTTCTATATTTTCGTTTTCTTCTTCAATGTAATAAGCTAAACACATATCTTTAAATTCTTTTCTCATTGTACGAGTACCATTAAGCCAACGAGTTATATTATTCGCTTTTATATTATAATAATCTGCACATTCTTTTATACTATTAAAAACTTTATTATCGCAAATTACCTTTTTATTATTTATAATTCTTTTTTCATCTTGTGAATAATATATTGTATTTTCATCATCTAAAAATCGTAACCCCAAATCTATGTATTGTTGAGGCATTCTACATTTTTTTCTAAGCCAATAATGCATTGTCACACTATTAATGTTATAAAAATCTGCGCATTCTTTAATGGAGTCAAATATTATATTATCACATATAACCTTTATTTTACTTTTATCTTCTTCGTCTTTAAAAATACTTTCTTTATCTACATATTTTAACCCTAAATCAATGAATTTTTGAGGCATCTTGTTGTAACCATTAAGCCACCCATATACAGAACTTTTAACCACCCCATATGTATCAGCAAATTCTGCTTGACTTACAAATATTCTTCCATCACAAATTATTCTATCGGAATTAATTTTAGGTTTATGTATCTGAGCTTTACTTATTTTATCTCTATGTTCTTTTGAAAATTTTTTACCCTTATGTGATTTACTTATTTTTAATTTAGTCTCTTCGGAATGATGTCCATTAGTACTTCCTCCTGTTTGTAAATTATAACCAAAATTATAATTGTTGCTTAATAATATTTTAATAAATATTACCTCAAGATATTCAGCATCTTCTTTTGTTTTATTCTCAAATAATATAATATGTTCAAAATTATCCCATCCGTATTTTTTAATTGCGTTACCAAATAATTGTTCTCTATAATTATTACCATCTTTTCCCCATCTGTATTCAGGTTTCATACTTGTTATTCCTACATACGTTTTATCATTTATCTTGTTTACATGCATATAAACAGTATAATTTCTTTCTTCTTCCATTTTAAATACTCCATTTCTAAATTTCACAATTCAGAATTGTACTATTTAGAAAAATAGTATTTCTGAATTATTTACTGTTATAATTCTGCTGATTCAATATAAAAAGTAAGGAAGATAAATCAGCATTTTTATCTTGTCGAGAAAGGTGATCAGCCTTTTCTATCCTTACTTTATAAACTATTTTACACGAAACACTCTAGTAAGTCAAACACTTCAAATTCCAAATCTTTAACCTCTAAATCTGTTCGTAAAACCATTAAAGCTTTATCTATTGTTTTATATGGTATAAAATCTTCATTCTCTTCGACATTAGTTAAATAAAACTTTTCTAAAAAATCATTATAAACTTTATAATAGAAATGTTGTTTTGTAATTTCTTGAATTACTTTTTCATTATGTTTTGATAATTCAAATAGATAATTCTTCATAATCGTCCTCCAAAATAATTTGATTTTATTTTGAAAGTATGCTATAATACAAATGCAAGATTTTTATGTATGGACACCCTATAACTCGGTCAAAAGTATAAAGGGGTGTCTTTTATTTATTTCTTAGAAAATCTCTCCAGTAGCTTTTTAACTGCTTCTTCACTGAATAAATGTGTCCTTTTGCCTGCAACACGAAATTCGCTCTCATCAAAATTCATAGTTTTTGCTACTGTAATTAGATAATTCGATGTCAAGTTTAGTTTTTCAGCAACCTCACTAGAAATAAACACTTTTCTTACATCTGCCATTAACACACCTCCTAAATACATTATACGATATTGTATATTGTATGTCAAGTATTATTTTAGAAGATTTTACAAATTTTAGTTGTTGAAATTTCAACGTTTATTTTTTAATTTAATATGATAAAACTTCGCTTTTATCACTTTAAAAAAATAAGTGTAGTTTTACTACACTTTCTGTTAATACTTCCTTTCTGATTTATACAATTCAGAAAATTATACAAATTAGAAAATAAGTATTTTTCTGAATCGTTTGCCATTTACAATTCAGCCATTTTACAAAACAAAAAGGGAGTGGACTCGGCTTTGTCCACGTTCGTGTAGTTAGCTAGACTATCACTATCCCTTTTTAATTTAATTTATTTCTTATCTTTTATTTCTACTTTTTTATCTTCAATATGATTTACTAATAAAAAACCATTTAAAAATAAATATTTTTTATGTTCAGGTATGCTCTCATATTCTTCAATCGTTAAATCTATCGTAGGAGCTTTATTAGTCAATAAAACATTTTTATTGGCATACTCGAATTCAATGTTCCCTTGATAAGATTTTGTAATTCTATACTTCAATTAAAACAACTCCTTATACTCTCTCGTAAGCATTTATAGTGTAAGGAACTTCATTATTAAGACTTAACAAATCGAGAGTTACAGCAGAAGCTTCAGGAACTTCAGCACTATTTGAACCACCTATATTAATGTCACTTGCTACCTGAACATTTGGCATCACTATATCTCCACTATACATACGTTTATTAGAAATACTTTGTAATACACATTTTGCATAACATTTATAAATATTTGTTGCACCACCTGTACCAGCTATAGATTCAACTTCTTGGCTAACAAAATAATAAACATTTATAGATCCCGTAATTGTTGCAGGAACTGTAATCGTATTTCCAGTTATTGAAAATTGATTGCCAGTTGGAGCAGAAGCTACTTTTGTAAGAGCTATCAAATCTTCCCCATTTGTATTTGTTGTGAATACGCTTATATCTTGTCCTGCCATCGGTGTTCCAACTAATGTTGCAGTATTAGATGATATAGGTAATCTTAATTCGTATTTTGGAGAAGGAACAGTCTTTACTGTTTTCGTACTGTTTAACATTATCGATAACTGTGTCATACTCAAAGTTGAATTATTTGCTGTCATTTGAACAGTTCTGTCGCCTCTTATTGTGAGAAGCACTGGATTTCCATAGCCTCCACGCAATTCTGCAACACTTGTAGTGTCACTGATGTTTATATCTGATAAATATGGTAATCTACCAACATATTTACCATCAGCATTATAAAACATTAAATCTTCTATTCCTCTAATGACAAAATCATTTAAAGTATTTACAATCGCCATTATTTTTTTACCTCTTTCTTTTTAATTTGTTTTTTATATGGGCGAATTATCTATCGCCCAATGGATATTACCGTTAGAATTTTTCTTGTCGTCCCACAAACCATTAGCTTTTATATCTTTTATAAAAGTGCATTTTTCGTCATGTTCAACATTGTAGAATAAGCTCATTAATTGATATATTTTTAAGTCATATATATTAAAATAAGTATAACCCCGACCTTTAGCAACAAGACCGTTGATTATACTTATTAAACTTATATTTGATTTGTTAGTATTTTTATTTTTATTTTCTTTTTCAAAATTTCTTATTCTTTCTAATCTTTCTTTTGTTTCTTGATCTGATTCAAATTCTAATTCAGATTCGGGTGTTGTAATCTTACCATTTATACAATAAATCTTTTTAAAAATATCCACAAATTCATTAAATTTTTTTTCATTAATTCTATGTCTTTGTTTGTTTTCATCGTAAGCAACATAATCTTCCCATTCGCCAACAACCCAATTTAGATTTGTAAACGTATTTAACAGCTCTAAGAACCAATGTTTAGTATCAAATTGTGACCATACACACTGAAATAAAGTTTTATTTTCTGTGTTTTCTAACTTATATTTTTCAACTAAATTTTCTTTTTCTACGTTAACAAAATTTGTCAAATAATCATATTTATCTAAACCAAAATCTTTTCCTAAAATTTCTTTAAGTGAATAGTTTTTGATTTCAATATCTTGAAACTGTATGATATCTTCGCCAAGCATCAATAAACCTTTTAAACGATTATCCATTCTATTTAACCCAATTAATAGTTTTAAAAGTCATAGTTCGGGATTGATAGCCTGTATCAACAGTTTCAGGTTCTGAACCAACTATATACATCATTCCTAATTTATCTATATATTGATAACTAAAACTATCTTCAAGACATTGTTCAATAGCTAAAATTCTTGAACCATGCAGTGTTTCAGATATAGCATCGGGACAAACTATTGTAAAAGCAAATAAAGGCAAAGACCAATGATTATTTTTAGGCTCTCTAACTACTCGTCCAAACTGCATACTCAAAAAACATTTTGCATCAGTTTCATTATTCAATGGCATTCTTTTATATTTAAAAATTTGTGTATTTATCAATGATTGTCTTTGAGTTCTATTAAGATTAGGTTGGGATAACACATCATTTGTATCACAATAAAATAGGAATTTTAACAAGTCTTGATTTGTCATGACTTTATTCATTATCTCTTCTCTAAGTTCGTTTAACTGTCCGTACATTCATCCCACCTCCTACATTCTTCCGACAATCGGAATTTCTTTTGTTACTGTTGCACCATAATCCAAATAAGCTGTTAAAGTTTCAACATTACCTATTAAATCAGTATTAAAATCACAAGTTACAGTACATTCACCGTTTATACCTGTTAATCCCAAAGTTACTCCATTACCATTATTAGTTAATCCCCAAGTAACAGTGTTATTAGTTGTAATTGTATATATATTAGTGTCACCTATTTGTATATCTGGATACTCACATTCAATTACTAAATCTTCTGGTGGAGTTGTAGGTTCTTTGACATTATTCCAATAGTCTGCTATTCCTAACTCGAGATTGTCATCAGGGTTTTTATTGTCTAATTCAAGTCCTAATGTAATTAATCCTCTCGCACTTACAGGATCACTACCTATTATCTTATAAGCTAACCCATCAATTAAAATTCTTGGAATCTTATTAGGTTGACCATTAACTTTCGTACCAGTAACATCAATAAACCTTCTTGATATTGCATCATGCCTTACATACGCTTGGAATGTGGAATTTTCTGTAACGCCCGTTTCTGAACGTTCTGAAACAGAAGGTCGTGACTTATTATCCTGAAAAAACATCGGGTAGTTATGAACAGTCACACCATCATCATCAAGAATTTTTACATTGTATTGACATTGTAATAACATCAATTTATCGTGATTTCTTCGCTTATCTGGTTCAGCACGAACTATGTATATATCTTCTGTATCACGAATAGTCATAGTAATATAATCACCACTATCACATTCGTTTGGTGCTGTGTAAACTGATAATGCAAGGGCATCATATATTTGTTCTTTGAATCTCTCATCTTTAATTGCCACAACTATTTCTTTTGTAAAATTTACCTTAGCAGTTCGTCTATATTCGGGCATTCCAATACGTAGGTCATATTCGCTAATCAGACTATCTTCGATTTCTTTTTGCATATTAGTTTGCAATTCAGTGATTATTTCTTCTCTGCTTTCAATAACACCGTTACCGTAATGTTCTTTTAATTTAAATAAATAATCGTAATCTATAGGCAAGTTAATCACCTACTTCTGGATTATAGTTATATGGCTTGTATTTCCAAGTATCTCTACTACGTCTAAGATAAGATTTTACTTTTTTCCTATTCTCGTCTTTCAACAATTCAATCGAATTTGTAAATTCTCTTAAACTATTTGCTGGACTATTTAGTACAATTTTAATTTCATCATCAGTAAAATATCTTTGTTTTAGTGCTTTCCAACGAGTTATGTAATCTTCACTTGCATAAACTTCAAACATATAATCAGCTATTAATTGTTTTTCAATATCTATTAATTCAAATAAGAAAGTTGAATTAATGTCATCTCTATTTAAAAAATTGACTTCAAAATTTTTCTTATCTGAAATTAATAACATATCTGAAATAGCTTGCTTTAATAACTGTAACATTCTTGTTTCTGCAACTTCCTGTACTTCTGTTGAGTTTTCACTTTGTATAAAAAACGTAGTATCTCTAATTATTCTGTACTGAAATAATTCATATATTTCTGAATATGGGGTATTCACTTATATTCCCCCTTTACTTAATTACTGGTTTTCTTGGTTGCCTACCTCGTTTGGTTTCGGTTACAAGTGTTTCTTCGCCTGTTTCGGCTTTATCATTATAAAATTCTTCTAAATCCTTGCCAGTATATTTCCTAAACAATTTTATTTTATTTCTATCTGTTAATTCTTTTGTAGTACAGATAACTTCTATATTATCAATCATTGCTTGTGGGGCAAATTGTAAGAAATCCTCAAATTCACTAACAGTAGAATTTTCAACAAACTTTTCTAATTGTTTATTATTCATCACATATTCATCTAAATTATCTAATTTAAATTTTTCAAGAATTGCTGATTCTTTTATACTTAAAATGCCCTTTTCGAACATTCGTCTTAAACCAATACTTCTACGCATTTCATCTTCAAATTCTTTTCTGTCTAAATCTAAATAACACTCATCTTCATATGGATTTTGCTCCCACAACCAATAAAATGTAGTTCCAAATGGTTGATGTGAAACGCTTGAACTGTTTGAATATACCCTGATTGTTTTTGTATTACTTGCCATTTTAATCCTCTCTTTTATTTTCTTTTTAATTTATAATTTAAGCTGTAGTTACTGTTACTTCACATTCTGCTGTAAATTCACCATCTGTTGTAGTAACTGTAATTGTAGCTGTTCCATCGGCTACTGCTGTGACAACACCATCTTCAACCGTTGCAACTGCTTCAGTGTCAGAAGCCCAAGTAACAGTTATATCATCTGCATTACTTGGAGAAACTGTAGCAACTAACGTTGATGTTCCTTCTGGTGCTAATGCTAAAGTTGCTTTATTTAAGGTTACACCTGTAACATTAATCGTTCTTGGAATTGTAATTACATTTCCCATAGTGGCAACAGACATATTACCTATATTTGAATCAGTTGGTGTTAAATATGGTGTATTTAAAACACCTTTGCCATAAAGGTTTCCTGACATATTATCACTCACTTTCTATAATATAGGGTAAATTATTTCAATTCACCCTATATTTTTAATTTAATTTTAAAGTGCAGTATTTTCATAAATTCCAAGATTATTTGTATAAACAGTAGTCATACCAACTGTTTGTTCAAACTGGAATTCTATAGCACCTGTTCCACGAAGTTTATTTTCGGAAATTATCATTTGACCTTCATAAACTAATTTAACTAATGCATCTGCTGACATTGGTAATACATATGCAAAACTATCGTCAACAATAGTTTCAGTATTAGATTCATCAACAAATGATTGTTCTAATATAACAACTCTTGTGCCTTTGTAATCCTGAACATGACCAGCATTATGAATATCATTAATACCTTTTTGGTCATATTGTGTTACTAATGGTAAAGTGCCAGCAAATTTCTTAGTACACATAATTACTGGAGTACCATAAGCGGATACAGTTGCAACTATTTTATCCATTTCAGCTTCAACGAATGAAGATGCTTGGTGTTTATTATTTGCTGGTAACCCTGAATATGTAGCTTTTAGTATGTTTTGAATTTCAACATAAACTTGATATACAGCTTGTTCAAGAATAATTTCTTGTAATTCAGCCATTGTTAAGAATCCAGCTAAATATTCTCTATATTCTAATCTTACTCCGCCAACTAATGTGAAATAATCAAAAGTAAGTTCTTTTTTGTCTAATGTACCTTTTCTATAAGTACCGCCCTGTGCTCCTCTTGTAACAAATTTCTTTAAACCTTTTCTGCCAGTTTTAACGATAAATTTAGGTTTATCCCCAACTTTAACAGTCTTTTGCTCAACAAATATACCAAATTGATCTGCAACTTTCTTTGGTAACTGTGCCATAACACTTTCAGCTATTAAAGCGAAACATTGGTTTTTACCTTCTAATGATGCATAAACATCAGTAGGATTATAAAGTGATGCTAATTTTTCTCTTAATGAAACTTCTACATCATTCTTTGTTAAACCAGCTTCACTAAATTTTGCAACGATTGGAGCATCTGCTCTACCTGTAGCAACTGCCATTAAATCTCTTATATCTTGAATTAATTCCATATTTGCCATTATATTATTCACTCTCTTTCTAATATTTTAATTTAATTCTTATATCATTCTTATTCTAACGCCATCTCTGTCATTAGAAAGTGTAATGTAATCAATAACTTCGCCATATACAACTGCATTAGTTGTAGTAGCTGTTAATTTCCAATCTCCATCTACTGTTGCTACTGCAAAAACTGTTCCAGCGTTAATAGCTGTTTTAAGTGCTGTTGCTGTTGCAAACTCTGTATCTGCATAGAAACATGCGTTTGTTGAGAATTCATCTCTTGAATTAAGTACAAACAATCTTGGGTTAGAACCTT
>JAEAME010000075.1_pt1 | contig 148174 bp, 128 predicted proteins | sample 8958731 | NCBI WGS metagenome assembly JAEAME01 (sample SAMN16933194, study PRJNA681113) | bioreactor sludge metagenome | isolation source: anerobic bioreactor sludge (Control) | place: India:Bengaluru | collected 2018-10-24
TTGAGCCAAGAGGTTTTGAGGCATTGTTACAGGGTATGGCATATCTGAACACCCGTTGGGCTTTCACTTCTACCGATTTTCCGTCGGGGACACTTTTCTGGACGTCGACCCCGGCACCGGGGAACAAGATCATCACCCGGGGAGTGAACAATGGGAATCAAAGTGTTTCGATGTACGAAAGCAGTAAGACGAATGCTTTTCCGGTCAGATGTGTTTTGGATTAATGCAATCTTTTTTTCTTCAAATAATCTACAATCAACCATCTAAAATTCGTTTCCCCATCTCGAAAGCAATTTCAAATATTCAATTCTTCAGAAGGTAAATAACTTTTGAGTCACACTATTTTCAATATTTCCCATTGATACATGAGCAATTATGCCCTATCAATAAAAAATTATATTACCTAAAATATTGATAATAAGTGAACTGTGGATAGGTTTAATTTTTTCTAGATAAAAACAACTATAATATTTAATTAAATTTCATATTTTTACCCAAACAAAAAATTCTATTATATGAAAACTCTAAAAACATCAGGTCTTCTTCTTTTAACATTGATTTTTATCTCTTTCACATTGATAAGGTGTAAAAAAGACGAACCAATGCAAGGGAATCTTCAAGTAAAAGCTGTCGGATTAAATTTTCAAGGGATTAAAGATGCGATTGTTCATCTAACACCGGCCGACCAAACAGAATTATCTGATAACCTCGGAAACGTTTTATTTCGAGATCTTGATATTTCACAATTATATACTATTAATATTTCTAAAGAAGGCTATGATTCCTTTAAACAATCCGGGATACAATTAAAAGCTGACCAAACATTAAATCTAACCGTGAATTTGACATCTATTCCGATATTAAGTCTTTCAGATTCAGTTTTTGATTTTGATAGTGTAAAAATGCAGATTCCGTTATTTATTTCCAATAAAGGTCAAGGAATTTTAACATGGCAAATCATGGTTGGTTCTTTGGCTTGGATAAATGCAATTCCAAGCAATGGTGAAACAGGTTCAGACCCTGATATCGTTTATCTTACTATTGATAGAACTGACCTTGTTCCAGGCATTTACAATGAAAATATTTTTATAAACTCAAATGGAGGATTAATATCGATAGAAATTAAAGTAATCGTATCGAGCCCCCATCAGTCCACTGTAACGGATATTGATGGGAATGTTTATCCGACAATTAAAATTGGGGACCAGTGGTGGATGAAAGAAAACTTAATTGTCACACACAACCCATCAGGAAGTAGCATTCAAAGTTATTATTTTAATAATAGTTTGGATAACTTAGCAATTTATGGCAGATTATATTCATGGGAAGTTTCCATGAATAATATATTTCAAGAGAAAACGCAGGGAATTTGCCCGAATGGTTGGCATATTCCATCGAATGACGAATGGTATAGTTTGATAATGAATCTTGGGGGATTTGATGTTGCCGGAGGTGAACTGAAATCTACTGGGACTAGCTATTGGTTTACACCAAATCAAGGAGCAACAAATAGTAGCGGATTTACAGGGTTACCTGGTGGGGATCGTTGGTATGACGGGACTTATCACTTTAAAGGAGAACGAGCTTTTTTCTGGACTTCAACAAACTATGATTATTCCCAGGCTTTTTTGACCTATCTTCACAATAACAATACGGAAATTGTCATTAAAGAGGTATTGAAAGAAAACGCAATGTCCGTCAGATGCATCAAGGACTAAGGAAGACATTTCTTCCGATTCCATCTACACGATTGACTGGGCATATCGTTTTACATCTTCCCGTGTTATTGTCAAATCACAAAGTATGGTCATCCTTTCGATTACATTTTTTAATTCCCGGATATTTCCGGTCCAGGAGAGTTTCTGAAGTTCTTCAATTGCATCTGGTGCAATTTCCGGTTTTGCTTTTCTTTGAATTTGACAGTATTCATTAAGAAAATAATCGACCAATGCCGGGATATCTTCTGTGCGTTTACTCAATGGTGGAACATCGATAATAATTACACTTAACCGGTGATAAAGATCTTCCCTGAAGGTTTTCTTCATGATCTCATCCTTCAGGTTTTTATTGGTCGCGGCAATAACACGAACATCCACCGGTATCTCTTTTTCGCCACCGACCCTGAAGATCTTGTTTTCCTGTAAAGCCCGGAGTACTTTAGACTGCGCCGACAAACTCATATCACCTATCTCATCCAGAAAAATGGTTCCACCATTGGCCTGTTCAAAATCTCCCTTATGCTGTTTAATCGCAGAGGTAAAGGAGCCCTTTTCATGACCGAAGAGGTTGCTTTCGATGAGTTCGGCCGGGATCGCTGCACAGTTAACTTCTATAAACGGTCCTTCGGCACGACGACTTAATGCATGCAGGTTCCGGGCTACAAGCTCTTTACCGGTTCCATTCTCACCGGTGATAAGGACCCTTGCATCGGTGATTGCCACCTTTTCAATCATCTCTTTAACCTTCCTGATCGCTTCCGATTCTCCTACCATCTCGTATGTTCCACTTATTTTTTGTCGTAATTGTCTGGTTTCAAGTATCAGATTTCGCTTATCCAGCGCATTTCGTAAGGTAATCAGTAAACGATTCAGATCAAGTGGCTTGGAGATATAATCATAGGCTCCTTTTTTTATTGCTTCAACTGCGGTATCAATAGTTCCGTGACCCGAGATCATGATCACAGGAATATCGGCAGTTGCCCGAACCTGGGTAAGTACTTCAATCCCATCCATCTTAGGCATCTTGATGTCACACAGAATGGCATCATATTTATTTTCTTTCAGTAATGATAATCCTTCTATTCCGTCAGCAGCATCATCGACAATATACTTTTCATACTCCAGGATTTCCTTTAGGGTGTTCCGGATGCTTTTTTCATCGTCAATTACCAGAATCCTTGACATAACTATCTTCTTTGCATCAAAGATAAAGAATGTTTCGGTAATTTTACACCCAGGTTATTGATCATTGGGAACTTGCTCATTATGTCATCAATTCATTTTGTTATTGGACCGCTGAAAAAAAAAAGGATAAGATGTTTTTTTATTCTTCAATTTTCATTCTTAATCTTTTATTCTCTAAATCCCGCTTCGGGACAGAACATTTTATCTGAGCCTCTGAAAAACGCGTGGGCCGGTGGACTAAACTCTTGCCAGTTGTGTAACATCGATCTGAACCTTGACGGTATCGACGATCTGCTTGTTTTTGATCGCCATGGGAATCGCAAACTTACCTTTATCAACTCCGGGACGTTTAATACCAGTGATTATATCTTCTCTCCAAAATATGCACAATATTTTCCTGAATGTCAGGATTGGATAAGGACTGTCGATTATGATTGCGACGGAAAACAGGATCTTTTCACCTATTCTTCCGGAGGGATCCGGGTTTTTAAAAATATTTCTGACACCACTCTCCGGTTCCAACTTGTTACCGATATGCTGAAATCGTTTTATTATTCCAGCTACATCGGAATCCTTGTGACTTCTGTCGATTATCCCGCAATCGCCGATATCGATAATGATGGCGATCTGGATATTCTGACTTTCTTCGGACTTGGATCTTTTGTCGAGTATCATAAAAATTTATCAATGGAGAAGTTCGGCAATTGCGACAGTCTCGATTATCGTCTGACAGATCATTGCTGGGGAAAGTTTAAAGAGAGCGAGGGAGGAAACCAGATCACCCTGAATGCGATCTGTCAGTATACCGTCCCGTCTCATGAATCTGACTGGAGTTCTCAGCCAGGATTCTTTCCACTATCGGATAAACCGGGGAGACTAGTCGGAAATCCACTCCACACAGGATCTACTATACTTGCAACAGATCTGAATGATGATGGGGTGAAGGATCTCCTCATGGGAGACATGGATTATCCCAACCTGATTGCCCTGACTAATGGAGGGACGAAAGATACTGCGTTCATGATTGATGTTGATACTGCCTTTCCTTCCAATTCTGTCCCGATTCGTTTGTTTTCTTTCCCATCGCTTTCATTTTTTGATGCCGATAACGATGGAAAAAAAGACTTGCTGATCTCCCCTTTCGATCCGGGTTTCTACACTTCTGAAAATCAAAAAAGTATTTGGTTTTATAAGAATACAGGTAGTAATTCAAATCCGGTCTTTGAATTTCAAACCAATCGCTTTCTTCAGGGAGATATGCTTGATTTCGGATCGAACTCTTTTCCGGTGCTTTTTGATTTTAATAGTGACGGATTATTGGATCTTTTTGTCGGAAACTACGGTATCTATGATTCTTCATGGTACTACCAGACGATATTGCATTCCTCTTTCACGGCCAGGATCGCCTATTTTAAGAATGAAGGGAGTAATACCGCTCCTATGTTCCGCCAAATTACCAGTGATCTGGCGGGTATTGCAGCTCTTCACCTGAAAGCGGTCTATCCGGCTTTCGGAGATATCAATTCGGATGGAAAACCGGATTTGATCATTGGAAATTCCGACAGCACGCTGATTTATTTCGAAAATATAGGTTTCACAGGAGATCTTCCAGCATTCGGGTCTCCTCAATTTAACTACCAGCATATCGCTGGTGATGTTCGCAATACTCCCCAACTTTTTGATCTGAATAAAGACGGATTGCTTGATCTGATCCTGGGTGGTAGAAAAGGCAAACTCTCCTACTACAGGAATTATGGTACTTCTGTTCTCCCTTTATTCCAGCTAGATACCGATTCTCTAGGAAGAATAAATGTAACCAATTACAATATTTCCTATGATGGACTAAGCACTCCGTTTTTCTTTCGTGATAATTCCCAGACAACACATCTGGTCGTCGGTTCGGAAGAGGGAAAAATACATTATTATACGCAGATTGATGATAACCTTGAAGGAAAATTCAGAGAATCAGATTCCCTGTTTAGCCTGATTGGAGGCGAACATCGTACTTTTTCCGACGGCTGGCGATCTTCTGCCACCCTGGGTCATCTTAGCAATACGAACCTGTTTGATCTTATCACCGGAAATTTTTCCGGAGGGTTGAGATATTTCAGCAGTACCATAACTCCGGGAATTTTTTGGAAAACACCGGAGAACTACTTGCCACTGAAGATTTACCCGAATCCCGCTGATGATATAGTCGCTGTTGAAATTCCTTTTGACATTTCCCGCCAAAATGTACGACAACCCGGATACGGGAAAATAAAGATCACTGATCTGTTCGGACGAAGTATAAGAGAGTTATCCTTATCAGGTAAAATGATAATATCCGTCAAAGACCTTCCTGCAGGAATCTACCTGATCCGCTGGAATTCCTCTTTTCAAAAACTTGTTATCCACCATCTGTGATCCGGTTCTTTCCTGAATCCCGAGATCGCATTCCCCGCGGTTTACTGCGGTGTTAGCGAGTAAAAAAATAAAAATTCCGCTTGGATTGAAGAATCTTCGTGATTTAATTCGAGGTTCTTCAATAAAATTTTCACAAGATTTATTATTGATTCCTGATTGGCTTTTATTGCTGATTATCCGTTGTTTACGCATTCGAAAACGGATATAAAATATCTATTATAAAAAAAAGTTATTAACAAGTGGAGGAAGGTGGAGGAAAGTGGAGAATTATGTTTATATTTACAACCGGAAAAATGCAAACGTGTTAAAAACGAATTTCATCGGAGAATTTGAATGCAAGGTCGACGAAAAAAGCCGGATAATATTACCATCCGGCCTGAAAAAGCAAATCTCGCAGGATGCTCAGGAAAGGTTCGTCATCAACCGGGGTTTTGAGGGTTGCCTTGTTCTTTATCCGATGAATGTCTGGAAAGACACTACTGAACAGATAAATAAGCTCAACCTGTATGTACAGAAGAACCGGAATTTCGTAAGACTTTTCTACAACGGGGCAACAGAGTTAATCCTTGATAGCCAGAACAGGTTGTTATTGCCAAAATTATTGCTGGATTATGCCGGGATAGTAAAAGAGATCATTCTTTTTGCATATTCCGATCGGATCGAAATATGGAATAAAGACAAATACCGGGAATTGCTTTCGGCTGAACCCGATGATTTTGCACAACTGGCCGAGGAGGTTATGGGAAAACAGGAAAGAACCCAAACCATTGATAATGTACCATAGGAGCGTTCTGCTAGATGAGACCATAAAAGCCTTAGCTATCCGGCCGGGCGGTATCTACGTCGATGCCACCTACGGTGGAGGAGGACATTCAAAAGCTATCTTAAAAGACTTATCCGGAGGTAAACTCATAGCTTTTGATCAGGATGAGGAAGCAATTCAAAATAAAATAGATGATCCACGACTAATCATGGTCAACAATAATTTCCGCTATCTACGCAATCTTCTAAAGCTATACAAACTCTACCCGGTTGATGGAATTCTGGCCGACCTCGGAATATCCTCGCATCAGATCGATCAAGCCAAACGTGGGTTTTCAACCCGTTTTGATGGCACTCTTGACATGCGGATGGATCAAAGGAAAAATCAGACCGCCGAGGAGATCGTAAACAAATATTCAGAAGAAGAACTCAGGGAAATATTCCGGAATTATGGTGAAATACGAAATGCCGGCCGGCTTGCCTCTCTGGTTATCAGTACCCGCAAGAAAAAACATATTCAAACAACGCAACAGTTGAAGGAAATTTCCGGGACCTGCGCTGAAAGAGGAAAAGAAAACAAATACCTGGCACAGGTTTTCCAGGCGCTCCGGATTGAAGTAAACCAGGAGATCCCTTCCTTGAAAGAATTCCTGAAGCAGGCATCCGACGCTTTAAAACCCGGGGGAAGACTGGTAGTGATTGCTTATCACTCCCTGGAAGATAAATTGGTTAAAAACTTTTTCAGATCCGGAAATGTCGATGGAGTTATCCGGAAAGATTTTTACGGGAATGTATTATCTCCATTGAAGGTCATTTCACGAAAAGCCATAGTACCAAAAGATAAAGAGATTTTGGAAAACACCAGATCGCGGAGCGCCCGGCTACGCATCGCAGAAAAACTCGGATGATGGAAGAGGAGCAAAGGTCATCGGAAGATAAGACTTCAGCCAGAAGTACTGAACTCAACCAGCCTGAAAAAGTTAAAAAACAGAGAAAGGGAAGGAAAAGAGTTCAAGAGTTTCTTGCAGGCGACTATCTCTCCAGGGAATGGGTCGTTGGGAATCTTCCATATCTCCTTTTTCTGACAATCCTTGCAATTATTTATATCGGGAATACCTACTATGCTGAAAAGACATTTCAGGAAACCGAATACCTAAAAACAGAACTGAAAGAATTGCGATACCAATACATTACGAACAAATCGGCTTTGATGTTTCAAAGCAGGCAATCGGAGATCAGTGCAAGAGCCCAGGTCTACGGGTTGAAGGAGACTTCCCTCCCTCCTTACAAAATCCTTTATTCAGGTAAAAAGAAAGAAATAAAGAAGTTGGACCGGTGAAAGATATTAAAAAAGACATATTGCTGCGCGTATACATAGTGTACCTGTCCATTTTCCTGTTCGGACTGCTTATTCTTGGGAGAGCAGTTTATATTCAGTCTTTCGAAAAATCGGAATTGATTGAAATGTCAAAGAAACAGGAATTACGCTTGTTTGAAGTAGATGCTTTCCGGGGTAATATCTGTACCGATGACGGAACCTTACTAGCGGTTTCAGTTCCGATCTTCGATATCAGGATGGATGTAGTGACCGACTCTATTACCGATCGGATTTTCAACCGGAATGTCGATTCCCTTTCAATCTGTTTATCACAACTATTTAAAGATCGTACTCCATCAGAATACAAGGATATACTTTGGGAAGCAAGAAGAAATAAGGACCGTTACCTTCTTATTCAACGTGATGTCACCTATCCTGCCCTCGAAAAAATCCGGAAGTTTCCAATCTTCCGCAGAGGAAAATATAAGGGAGGATTAATTGTAGTTCCCCAATATCGTCGCGAATTACCTTATAAATCGCTTGCAAAACGAACCATCGGATATGAAAATGAAGCTTCCGTGAACAGGGTTTACCTCGGATTGGAAGGTTCATTCTCAAAATACCTCCAGGGAATTAACGGACAATCCTTAAAACGCCGGGTCGGCGGAGGTGCCTGGATGCCGGTTGATCCGGATAATCAGGTGGAACCACAGAACGGCGCTGATATCATAACGACGCTTGATATTAACATGCAGGACCTTGCAGAATCTGCACTGCGTAAAGAACTGATCGCCGACAGCGCTGATTACGGCTGTGTTATACTTATGGAAGTAAAGACAGGATACGTGAAGGCTATTGTGAACCTCGGTCGAACAAAAGACGGCATCTATGATGAGATATTGAATTATGCCATTCAGGACTGTTCAGAACCAGGATCAACCTTCAAACTTGCTTCATTCCTGGTAGCACTGGATGACGGAAAGGTTGACCTTACCACTCCTGTCAATACCGGCAATGGGATAACGATGTATTCCGGAAGGAAGATGGAGGATTCACACAAAGGGGGTTACGGTACGATCACCGCTGAACAGGTTTTTGAAAAATCATCCAATGTCGGAACTTCTAAAATGATTTATAACGCTTATTCAGCTTCACCTCAAAAATATATTGACGGGTTGTACCGGCTCGGGATCAACCGTCCACTGAATCTTCAGATAAGCGGTGAAGGTAATCCATATATAAAGAATACCAAAAGCAAATATTGGTCTGCGTTATCACTTCCATGGATGTCGATCGGTTATGAAGTGGCGCTGGCTCCTATTCATCTTATCACCTTATATAATGCAGTTGCCAATAATGGAATAATGGTAAAACCCTTATTTGTCAAAGAGATCCGGAAGAATGGAACGATCGTGGAACGATTCTCCCCGGTGATAATCAATCCGCAGATTGTCTCTCCTTCTACCATCAAAAAGGCCCAATATATATTGCAGGGTGTAGTGGAAAAAGGAACTGCCACCAATATTAAAACTCCGGTATATAAGATTGCCGGAAAGACCGGGACTGCACAAATCGCACACAATAATAAAGGATACCGGCAGGATACAAAACAAGTGAAGTACAAAGGGTCTTTCGTAGGATACTTCCCGGCAGACGATCCGAAGTACACCTTAATGGTGGTCATCGTCAATCCTAAAAAAGGAAAATATTATGGTGGATCTGTTTCTGCTCCGGTATTTCGGGAAATTTCCGATAAGCTGTATTCGAATCGTCCGGATATTCTCGTTCCACTTCCAAAGGATACTCTTTCAGTTTCATCCGCCTACATACATTACAACTTACCCAAAAACATCTTAAAAGGCACCATGCCAAATGTGATCGGGCTGGGTCTCAAAGATGCTGTTTATCTCATGGAGAAGCAAGGATTAAATGTTTTGGTAAATGGAAAAGGAACGGTCGTACACCAATCCATTCCGGCAGGATACCTTATTACCAGGGGTATGCCAGTTGTTCTCGATCTCAAGTTGATAGTCAAAGAAAAACCAAAAGTCCAGGCATGAAACCGCTGAGTGAATTAATTAATAGATCTGAAATTACCAGGACGATCGGTTTGTCTGAAATTTCAATCAATGGACTTCACTTTGACTCACGCCGGGTTGATCCGGGTACAGTTTTCTTTGCCATAAAAGGTACATCCTCTGATGGTCACCTTTTTATAGATACCGCTATTAAGAAAGGTGCCGTAGCAGTTGTATGTGAAATTTTACCCTCGAATATAAAGGAGGGGATATGCTATCTGGTAACCCCGGATTGCAGGAAGACAATGGGTGAAATGGCATCCGCCTATTACGACAATCCGTCCGGAAATATGAAACTGATCGGCGTGACGGGTACCAATGGCAAGACAACTACGGTTACATTGCTATATCGTCTTTTCAGAGATCTCGGATTTGGGGTTGGATTGATATCCACCATACAAAACCGGATTAACGAAACCATCATTCCTACAACGCATACTACTCCCGATCCCGTAAAGCTCAATGAGTTGTTCGACCGGATGATAAAGGAGAAATGTTCCTATTGTTTTATGGAAGTCTCTTCCCATGCCGTGGATCAGCACCGGATCTCCGGTTTGACTTTCAGCGGGGGAATATTCACGAACCTGACTCATGACCACCTCGACTATCATGAAACTTTTGATGCTTACCTGAAAGCAAAGAAAGGATTTTTTGATCAACTACCCATTCCTGCTTTCGCTCTGGTAAACAAGGATGATAAGAATGGAATGGTGATGCTTCAGAACACCCGTGCATCCAGGTATACTTACAGCCTTCAGTCATTAGCTGATTTCCGTTGCAAGATCATAGAAAACCAGTTCCAGGGATTACAGCTTAATGTTGACGGACAGGAAGTGTGGTTCAAACTCATCGGGAAGTTCAATGCTTACAACCTGTTGGTCGTCTATGCTACCGCCGTTCTTCTGGAGCAGGACAAGATAAAAGTCCTGACCATCCTGAGCAGGATGGAACCCGTTGAGGGGAGGTTCAATCCCATACGGTCGACAGAGAATATCACCGCTATTGTCGATTACGCGCACACGCCTGACGCGCTTCAGAATGTGCTCGAAACGATCAATTCAATCCGATCCCACAACGAGCAACTGATCACTGTGGTAGGCGCAGGAGGCAACCGGGATTCCTCCAAACGACCCGTGATGGCAAGAATTGCCTGTACCCTCAGTAACCGGGTTATCCTTACTTCCGATAATCCACGGAATGAAGAACCGGAGGCCATCCTGGCTGATATGCAGAAGGGAGTGGAAGCGCACCATGCAAAAAAAGTCCTGGTGATCGTCAACAGACTTGAAGCAATTAAAACGGCTTGTGCCCTGTCGAAACCGGGAGATATTATCCTGATCGCGGGAAAGGGACATGAAAACTACCAGGAGATAAAGGGAAAACGGTATCATTTCGATGACAAAGAGATACTTAAGCAAATACTAACGGAAGCCGGACAGGAATCCGGGACATCGGTCAGTTCTGAATAACTAAAAACATAACCATGTTGTATTATCTATTCATCTACCTGCACAATGCTTTCAGTTTTCCGGGAGCCGGTGTGTTCCAGTATATCTCTTTTCGCGCGGCAGCTGCGATAATTACCTCCCTGTTTATTTCCATGATCATCGGGAAACGACTGATCAACTACCTCAGGAAAAAACAGGTTGGGGAGACGGTACGCGATCTCGGTCTTAACGGTCAGCAGGAAAAACAAGGAACCCCCACCATGGGAGGCCTGATCATCCTGGCTGCAATCCTGGTACCGACCCTGCTATTTGCAAAACTGGATAATATCTATATCGTCATCGTGCTTGTATCAACAGTATGGCTCGGAATAATCGGTTTCCTCGATGACTATATCAAGGTATTCAAGAAAGATAAGAAAGGATTACCCGGGAGAGTAAAGGTCATGGGTCAGATCGGATTGGGCTTGCTGGTGGGTTGTACTATGTATTTCAACGACAAGATCGTGATCCGGGAGCGGGTAGTGAAGTCGGCTTATATTCCCTCTACTGAAATTTTTAATGTGGAAGGTTCATTGACACAGGAAAAAACGACGATATTCTCTAAAGTTCCCGTTAAATCCACAAAAACAACGATCCCGTTTGTCAAGAATAACGAATTTGATTACAGCAGCCTCATTTCCTGGATGGGAAAAGGTGCTGGAAAATGGACCTGGCTGATCTTTATACCCATTGTCATATTCATCATTACTTCCGTATCCAACGGAGCTAATCTTACCGATGGCCTGGATGGACTTGCGACTGGAACATCTGCAATTATCGGTGTGACTCTTGGGGTTCTCGCTTATGTATCGGGAAATATTGTATTCGCTAATTACCTGAATATAATGTATATACCAAATACCGGTGAACTCGCTATCTATGTAAGTGCCTTTGTTGGTGCTTGCATCGGATTCATGTGGTACAATTCGTACCCGGCGCAAGTATTCATGGGCGATACCGGTAGTCTGGCACTGGGGGGAATCATAGCGGTATTTGCGATCATGATCCGAAAAGAGATCCTTATACCTATTTTCTGTGGAATTTTCCTGGTAGAGAACCTTTCGGTGATCATGCAGGTTAGCTGGTTTAAATATACAAAACGTAGATTCGGGGGGGGACGCAGGATCTTTCGTATGGCTCCTCTTCATCATCATTTTCAGAAGGCTGGCTATCATGAATCAAAGATTGTAATGCGGTTTTTGATCGTAGGGATCATGCTGGCTGTATTAACAATTGTCACACTTAAATTAAGATAAATGACTTCAGGATCTTACCTGAAAATTTAACCAAAGCCTATGACACTAGAAGCTTTAGCCCTGCAGGGAAACTCAATGGTGTACGACACACTTGCTGCAACAGTAGTTCCACGGATCAGAGATATCCGCAAAGAATTCATCAAGGAAAGCCTTTGCGATTTTCAGGATATCGAACATCGTCTGGAACACGTTGCCAACATCCACGGGATCGAATTCATCAATGATTCCAGGTCTTCAAATGTCAATTCCACCTGGTTTGCGCTTGAAAGCATGAATAAGCCGGTTATCTGGATTGCCGGTGGAATTGACAGGGGTAATGACTATCGGGTGTTGATGGAACTCGTAACCCATAAAGTTAAGGCGATCATCTGTCTTGGTCTCGATAACAGGAATCTTCATAAAGTCTTCAGTAAACTTGAAATTCCCATGGTCGATGTAATATCGATGGATGAAGCCCTTCATGCGGCTTATTATTTTGGAGAGAAAGGCGATGTAACATTGCTCTCTCCGGCTTGCGCCAGTTTCGATATTTTCGAGAATTATGAGGATCGCGGGAAAGCATTTCGCGATGCCGTAAAGAAGTTATAACCCTGAAACAATGCTAAGGTTTTTCAAAAATATCAAGGGAGATAAGGTGATCTGGATCGTTGTGATCATCCTGTCGATTTTTTCTCTCCTTGCTGTCTATAGTTCAACCGGAACGCTTGCCTATAAAAAACAACATGGTAATACCGAATACTATCTTATTAAACATTTTATGATCCTCGGACTGGGATTGGTCCTGATGTACTTTACCCACCTTATCAAATATACTTACTATTCCAGGATTTCACAGATTGGCTTATGGTTGACTTTCCCACTCCTCATCGTCACCCTTGTTTCGGGCACCAACCTGAATGATGCAAACCGGTGGCTGACCGTACCGATCATCAACCTCACTTTCCAGAGTTCAGATGTGGCCAAGCTCATTCTCATCATGTATCTCGCCCGGGTACTGAGTAAAAAACAAGAATTAATCAAAGATTTCAAACGAGGATTCCTTCCTGTGATCATTCCGGTTGCAGCCGTGACCGTCCTTATTTTACCGGCCAACTTTTCGACGGCAGCCATCCTTTTTATGACTTGCCTCGTCCTTATGTTCATTGGCAGGATAAGCCTTAAATACATTTTCTCGCTGGTTGGGTTGGGAGTAATAGGCATAGGATTAATTTTTACACTTTCCGTAGCTATTCCTAATCTTTTCCCACGTGGAACAACCTGGGTCAGCCGAATGGATCATTTCATCAACCAGAAGGAAGCGGAATCCGATGCGACGTACCAGGTCGACCAGGCTAAAATCGCTATTGTTTCCGGAGGTCTGGTGGGAAAATCACCGGGAAAAAGCACGCAACGGAATTTCCTGCCCCATCCATATTCCGATTTTATTTTTGCTATCATCATTGAAGAATATGGTCTGATCGGGGGAGGTTTTGTCATGTTACTTTACCTGATCTTTTTCTACAGGGTGATCCGTATTGCAGCTAAATGCCAGGGGAATTTTGGTTCTCTGCTTTGTCTTGGGATTGGGTTCAGCCTGGTATTCCAGGCGATGATCAACATGGCTGTGGCGGTAAATCTATTTCCTGTCACCGGACAAACTCTCCCACTGATCAGTATGGGAGGAACATCGATTTGGTTTACCAGTATTTCTATTGGTATTATTTTAAGTGTCAGCAGAAAGATCGAAATAGAAACCAAAAACGGAACGGAACTGGATATCCTGGCTGAGCCGGAAATTCCGGTATCACAGGTTCCTGCAAAGGCATAGTTTATGGTTAAAGTCATTATCAGCGGAGGAGGAACCGGGGGACATGTTTTCCCTGCCATTGCCATTGCCAATGCACTAAAAGCCAAAGTAAGGGATATTGATATTCTGTTTATCGGCGCTAAAGGACGGATGGAAATGGAGAAGGTTCCTGCCGCAGGTTACCGTATTGAAGGACTGACCATCAGTGGATTTCAGCGAAGACTTACGTTGAAGAACCTGAGTTTTCCATTCAAACTGCTGAGAAGTATGTTAAAAGCCCGGAAAATTATTTCCGGTTTTAAACCAGATGTTGTGGTCGGGGTCGGAGGTTATGCCAGCGGCCCTACCCTTCGTATCGCAACAGAAAAAAAAATTCCGACACTCATTCAGGAACAGAATTCATTCCCGGGAGTCACCAACCGGCTCCTCGCTAAAAAGGTTGATAAGATCTGTGTAGCATATCCGGATCTGGGAAAATATTTTCCACAGGAAAATCTGGTCATGACAGGGAATCCGATCCGGCAGGATTTAGTGAATCTCGAAGGAAAAGAAAAAGAAGGACGGGATTACTTTGGTCTTCAGGAGACAGGGAAAACCGTGCTTATCATAGGCGGCAGTCTGGGAGCAGGAACCATAAATAAAGCGATTAATAATTGGGTCAGAAAGGGCTCCGGGCTGGAAAACATAAAGCTCATCTGGCAAACCGGGAGATACTATCATGAGGAAATTAAATCGCAGTTGTCTGATTCTGACAGTCAGCAAGGAGCAGCCAACTGTAAAATCCTTCCGTTCATTGACCGGATGGACCTGGCATATGCTGTCGCAGATCTGATCGTTTCCCGGGCAGGCGCCATTGCGATCTCAGAACTCTGTATGGTCGGGAAACCGGTAATTCTGATTCCCTCTCCCAATGTAGCTGAAGACCATCAGACAAAGAATGCGGAAGTTCTGGTCAGTAGAAAAGCTGCACTGATGGTCAAGGATTCTGAAGCAGAACACACCCTTGCTGATAAGATCGTTGCTCTTCTTTCCGATCAGGTCTTACAGCATGAATTATATCAAAATATCCGGAAGATGGCTGTCCCGGATGCTGCTGGCAACATTGCTGAAGAAGTTCTTAAACTGATTCCGAAAAAAATAATGGAGGATATCCGGAATTCAAATCCGGAGAGAGGAGGTTTGACTGGTGGATATTAATTCTTTAAAGAGAGTCTATTTTTTAGGGATTGGCGGGATCGGGATGAGTGCGCTTGCCCGTTATTTTTTCCGCTTGGGTACAGACGTAGCGGGTTACGACCGGACTCCAACTTTATTAACCGACCAGCTGATTTCCGAAGGGATGAAAATCCATTTTGATGACGATATTAAGCAAATACCCAAAAAATTAGACTTGGTTATTTATACACCCGCTATTCCCGGTGAAAATAAAGAATACCAGTACCTGTTAAAGAGCGGGATCCCAATGAAAAAACGGGCCGAAGTTCTGGGAGCAATTACCTCCGGTTTTAAGACCATCGCCATTGCCGGGACCCATGGAAAAACGACGACCTCAACCATGATTGCTCATTTTCTTCGTTGTGCAAAGATGGATCATACGGCTTTCCTGGGAGGTATTTCTAAAAATTACAATACCAATTTTCTGAATTACAAATCAACAAAGTCCTCAAAATTGTCCCCTGGCTCCGGTGAAAATGATTTTTCCTTTCATCAGCCTTATTATTGCGTAGTCGAAGCCGATGAATATGATAAATCCTTCCTGCAAATCAATCCCGATATCGCGATCATTACCTCTGCCGATCCCGATCATCTGGATATCTATGAGAGCCATGAACTGCTGAAAAATACCTTTTCCGATTTTACGTCGAAAATCCGTGAACAGGGTTCCCTTATTATGAAACTGAATACGGAAGTAAAACCGGTACATGCCCATTTCTATTATGATTATACCTATGCCCTCAATCAGGAGGCGAGTTTCTTTGCAAAAAATATCCGGTTAAAAGATGGTTTGATTCATTTTGATTTCATTACGCCTAATGAGAATATCACCAATATGGTTCTTGGAGTTCCGGGAATGTTCAATCTCGAAAATGCAATAGCAGCTTTAGGAGTTGGATACCTGCTTGGAATCAGTAATACTTTTCTCATCAAAGCCTTAAAAAGTTACCATGGAGTACGGCGTAGGTTTGATTTTCAAATATGCCGCAAGGATTTCATTTATATTGACGATTATGCGCATCACCCGGAAGAGTTAAAAGCATGCATCTTGGCGGTCAGGGAACTGTATCCGGGAAAAAAGATTACGGCCGTATTCCAGCCCCATCTGTTTTCACGTACCAGAGACCTGGCAAAAGAATTTGCAGCAAATCTCGGACTGGTAGATGAACTTTTTCTCCTTGAGATCTATCCGGCCCGTGAAAAACCTATTCCTGGAGTAAATTCTCAATTTCTCCTGGATATGATCAAGGTTAAAAAGAAAAAACTTATAAGTAAAAACAATATAATTCAGGAATTAATCAAAATCAAACCGGAAATTTTATTGACTCTTGGAGCCGGCGACATCGATCAACTTGCCGATCCGATTGTTAAAGCATTTACTGTTTAAATCAATGAAGAAACTTAAAAAGATACTGAGATTTTCGATATGGGGACTCCTGATAGCAGGAGTGGCAGTTCTTCTTGGGTTTATTGAGCTGAAGCAGTTTGATCGTCCTGTCAGAAAAATACTGATTAACATCACATACGGAAAAGCAGATGTGCTGATCACGGTGTCTGATATTGATTCAATCCTTAAGAAAAAGGGAGTGGATAAAGGGAAGCCCATGGGGATGATCAACACGGCAGCAATCGAGAATCTCATCCGGAGACAGGCATATGTCAGCAGGGTGAAGGTTTATGAGACAAATGAAGGATATCTTAACATTGACATATTGCAACGCGAACCTATTCTTCGTATTGTCAATCAGGACCAGGAAGGTTTTTATCTTGACCGGGAAGGGAATCCGCTTCCTTTAAATCCGGGTTACCCGGTTCATGTTTTGGTGGTTAATGGTTTTATCAGGGATTCGTACTTAAAAAATCCAAAGCTCCGGGTATCTTCTTCCAATGATCCGAAGCGGCCGGATTCTTTGCTGACCGGATTGCACAGGTTGGCACTGTTTATTATGCAGGATCCCTATTTTAAAAAAGCCATCGATCAGGTGTACGTGAATGAACAACAGGAAGTGGAACTGATCCCGTGGAAAGGTAATCATGTCGTATTGCTCGGGAATACCGAAGATCTGGAAGAGAAACTTCAAAAGCTATATATCTTTTATACCAAAGGACTCGATGAAATTGGTTGGAATAAATATCAGGTAATCAACATTAAATACAAGAATCAAGTGGTTTGTTCAAAACTATAATGAATTATGAAGAACTCAGGAATCATTGTCGGTCTCGATATCGGCACTACTAAAATTGCGGTCATTGTCGGCCGGAAAAATGAGCATGGAAAAATTGAAATCCTTGGTCATGGAAAGGTCCCTTCCATTGGCGTTAAAAGAGGTGTTGTCGCCAATATAGAAAACACGGTACAATCCATCAAGGAAGCGGTGGGGGAAGCATCCGCAAAGTCGGGCGTTGATATTAAATATGTGAATGTCGGTATTGCAGGGCAACACATAAAAAGTCTTCAGCACCGCGGAAGTATGATTCGCGATGATAAAGAAACTGAGATCAGCCAGGAGGATGTCGATAAGCTTTGCAACAGCATGTACAATCTGAATATGAATCCCGGAGAGGAGATTCTGGATGTCATCCCGCAGGAATTCAGTATCGACGGGGAGCATGGGATACGGCAGCCACAGGGCATGAACGGTAGTTCGTTGAATGCTAATTTCCATATCATCATCGGACAGACAGCCGCTGCAAAGAATATATACAAATGTATCCGGAAGGCAGGACTTGAAGTAGTAGAACTTATCATTGAGCCGGTTGCATCTGCAGAAGCAGTACTGAGCGAAGAGGAAAAAGAGGCAGGAGTAGTACTGGTCGATATAGGTGGCGGAACTTCCGACATTGCCATTTTCCATGAAGGGATCATACGCCACACAGCAGTGATCCCATTGGGCGGGGATATCATTACAGAAGACGTTAAAGAAGGGTGTTCCATTATCAGAAAACATGCCGAAGAACTTAAATTGAAATTCGGTTCGGCGCTTGCCCGTGAAAACCGGGATGAGGAGATCGTTGCCATTCCGGGGTTGCGGGGAAGGACACCCAAGGAGATCAGTCTTAAAAACCTAGCTTCCATCATTCAGGCGCGAATGGAAGAAATTATAGAACACATCTATTATGAAATTAAAAACTCAGGTTATGAAAAGAAACTTATAGGTGGGATTGTTCTGACCGGCGGTGGCGCATTATTAAAGCATGTTGCGCAACTTTCCGAATTCATGACCGGTCTCGATACCCGCATTGGTTATCCTAATGAACACCTTGCCAGTGATGTCCCGGCAGAGATGGCCAGTCCAATGTTCGCAACAGGTATCGGACTCGTAATTGAAGGGGTTGGCCGGTACGAAAAAGAGCGTGCTAAAACCAAAGTTGAAGAACCTGTAGAAGTCGAAGCCTCTGCAAAAACAAGTACAAAGACAAAAAAGGTGAAAGAGAAGAAACCCAAAGACCCCACAAGACAGGGGAAACGGTTCCCCGATATTTTTCTCGATAAGATCAAAGCCATCTTTGAAGAGGATGATGTTGAGTAAATCCAATATTAACAATCATTCTGTTGATAAAAAAAGAAAACAGTACTATTTCATGAGTTCTTTCTATATAATTTTAAACAAACCTAAAACCGATTATCATGCCCGATTTGCTAAAGTTTGATCTGCCTAAAAACCAATCATCTATCATAAAGGTTATTGGCGTCGGCGGCGGTGGCAGTAATGCTGTAAACCACATGTACCGGCAAGGAATCAGGGGAGTTGATTTCATCATCTGTAATACCGATGCCCAGGCGATGGAGTCCAGTCCGGTTCCTACCAGGATTCAGCTCGGAGCGAATCTGACCAGCGGTCTGGGGGCAGGCGCGGTACCCTCTGTGGGTCGTAACGCGGCACTCGAGAATACGGAAGATATCCGTTCGGTACTTGAAAAAGGTACCAAGATGCTGTTCATCACGGCGGGTCTGGGTGGCGGAACCGGGACTGGTGCCGCCCCCGTCATAGCACAGATATCAAAAGAGATGGAAATCCTGACCGTCGGAATCGTTACTATACCTTTTGCCTTTGAAGGCAGAAAACGCCGTCAATATGCAGAGGATGGTATCCGGCAGCTTAAACAGCAGGTCGATGCACTTCTAATAATCAGCAATGATAAGCTTCGTGAGCTTTGCGGAGATCTGCCTCTGTCGGAAGCTTTTAACCGGGCCGATAATGTATTGACAACTGCTGCAAAGGGTATTGCAGAGATCATCACCGTGGCTGGTTATATCAATGTTGATTTCGAAGATGTAAAAACTGTGATGAAAGACAGCGGTGTTGCCATCATGGGAAACGGAGTCGCAAGCGGTAAAGACCGTGCGCTGAACGCAGTCGAGGAAGCCCTCAGTTCTCCCCTGCTCGACAATAACGATATTGAAGGAGCCCAAAACCTGCTCTTGTATATCTCTTCAGGGAAATCAGAGATCACCATGGATGAAGTCACCGAGATAACTGATTATATCCAGAACCGCACGAAATCCTCTGCAGAGGTCATTTGGGGTAATGGTTTTGATGAATCGCTTGATGACAAAATAAGCGTAACTATCATTGCCACGGGATTTGATAAAGAACACCAGGAAAAAGATCCGACTAGGCCTAAGAATGTCAAGATCCATGATCTTTATGGAGAGACCACCGTTCCAAAAGTTGTTTCCAGGGTTGCTGAACCATCTCCTGACCCGATACTCCCGGGATTACTGGAAGAGCCCGAAGAGATCAGGATCATCTCTTCCAAACCCGAATCCCCTGTTATTGAACCGGAACCAGTGACTGAAACATCAGAGTCTCCTCTCCGTACCTTTGAATTTATCGTAGATAGAGTTGAACCGGAAGTCAAACCTGACCCGATGCAGATCATGGTTCATGATTTGCAGCCTGTCGATTCCATCGAACATCCTGAACCACAGATGAGTTCTGTCACAGAACCCATCATGCCGCCCGAGACCCCCAATCAACCCGATTATCCTGATATCAATAAAAAGGGTAATGAGAGAGTGATGAAACTCAGGGCAATGAGCGAGAAGCTGAAGACACATACACCCATCGAGACCAACCTTCAGGAGTTGGAGAGCATACCTGCCTATAAACGGAGGAATGTGGAGTTGAATGAGGTGACTCCCTCTTCCGAATCACATATACCGCGTTACAGTCTATCCGAGAATCCGGATAAATCATTGGAGATAAAAAGCGAAAACTCCTTTTTACACAAAAACGTCGACTGAAAACTCAGAAACGCTTCTTTATTAATCTTTTTCTTACCAGAAATTCCATCAACCGGAAAGGAAGGATGGCAACAATTCTTAATTGAATCATGTTATTAATCCGGTAAATTGCCTTTGGTCTGAAAGCGTAGGCTATCTTATAGGTGAATTCCGCGACTTTTTCAGGGGTAACAATCCTTCCGATCTCTTTTGATGCCTGGGTACTGAAAGAATGAAAAGCATTTTTTAGTGCATCATTATTTTCTTCATTATCATTACTAACCGTAAGTCCGGAAACTGTTTTCAGAAGGCTTGTATCAATGGCACCCGGCCGGACTATTACCACATCGATTCCGCGAAATCTCAGTTCCTGCCGGAGTGCTTTGGCATATCCTTCAACTAGTTTCTTTGAAAGAGGATATGGCATGAAGGGCATAATCAGATTAAGACTTTCACTGCTGATATGAATTATTCTTCCTCCCGGCGTCCGGAGTAAGGGGAGAAATATCTGGTTTACCCGGTACCCACCGAAGACATTTACTTCAAAGATGCGTCTGAATCTTTTTACATCCGTTTCCGATAATAGAAAATAGTCATCGATCCCGGCATTGTTAATGATGATATCCAGTTTCAAGGCGTCGTCTTTCACAAGATTAAAAATTGCAGTAACAGATTCATCAGAAGTGACATCCATCTTCAAAGGGCGGAAATGATTTTTGATTTCCGGCCGGCTTTCGAAGAGAGAGATTGTATAGGAATCCGTGTACTCAGGTTCCTGCAGATCGGTGGCAAAGACCCACCATCCCTTCGAAAGGAACTGAAGTGCAAGCGCTTTACCCAGTCCGCCTCCAGCTCCGGTTATTAAGATAACTTTATCTGTGTCAACCATTCTTCATGTAGTTTTTTTCTCTTATCTTCTGTCCGACGAAAGCCAGTGCGCAAGCCGGACGCCATAATGGCTTCCATCTTCCAAAAGCCCGGGGAACATCCGTAAAAGAACGTTCGCCACGAAGTACCTTTCCAAAGGCTTTCCATACCCGTTCCCGGTCGCGTACCCAATGATGAATCCTGAGTGGCATTGCATTAAACAACCTGCAAATATTTTTTGCTTCCAGCATCTCTGGCATGATCTCCGAGTCTATTCTTCGGGAATATAATGAAAGGTCGGCGGTTTTCCCACCGATCCTCTCCCTGATGACCTCAGCCGCTATCATTCCACTTTTCATTGCCCAGTAAATTCCTTCCCCCGTGAGTACATCGGTCAATCCTGCGGCATCCCCGGCGACCAGCGCTCTGCCGTAGTGTAACTGCCCTTTTTTAATTCGAACAGGCAGGGGATGAGATCGGTTTGAGATTGTTTCAACAACAGGAATACCGGTTGAACTGATGAAAGCCTGATAATACCCGGGCATCCGCCCAGCCATCCGTGCCGGCCCTCCAATACCTATCGAAAAATGATCCTTCTTGGGAAAGATCCACGCATATCCTCCGGGAAAAGTACCCCAATCAAGAAACACCGTATCAGAATATCGTTGCAAAATCTCCGGAGCAGTCCTGACCTCGGCCTCCCATGCTAATCCCCATTCAATATTTTTGTTCAGACCAAATTTCCGGGCTACAATACTTGAGGCACCATCAGCGCCGATCACATAATGGGAATTGTATTCTCCTTTGCTGGTTTTGACCACGACTCCGCTGGTATCCTGACTCAGATCAATAACCTTTTCATCAGTCAGGGCCATTGCTCCTGCCTCCGATGCCTTGTTCAGTAAAAATGTATCCAGTTCCTCTCTCATCGTACAATACATAAGGGGAAGCTCACTGGTCCGGGTAAATATATCCGAGAGCCCGGCCGAAAAACGAAAAGAATGAATTGTGGTGTGAATCACCTGACTGATGTCATAAGGAAGGATGGAAAGAATTTTATGGGTCAGTCCGGCTCCGCAGACTTTATACCGTGGGAATGAAGTTTTTTCGAGTATCAGCGTTCGGATACCCGATTTCTGAAGATGATAGGCAGCGGATGTGCCACAAGGACCGGCGCCTGCTATTATGACATCGGCATCGTAAACTTTTGTCATAAGAGAGATATGACTTCCCTCAGCAATTTATCCTTATTGATCGGAACTACGCCAACTTCCTCACAAACAATTCCACCGGCAAGATTTGAGATAAAGGCGATTTCGTATGGTGATCGTTTCAGCGCGAGGCAAAGCGAAGCTACACTGATCACCGTGTCCCCTGCTCCTGAAACATCGGAAACAGAGCGGATATGGGCAGGGATCAGGATGTTTTTCTGATCATCCTTTTTTTCTGAACAGATCAGAATTCCGTGTTCTGAAAGGGTAGTCAGTACATACCTGGCCTGCAACTTTTCCCTCAAAGATTGAACTGCCTGAAAAATAGCTTCCTTATCTTCTATATTGAGATCTTCATTGATCCCTTCTTTTAACTCCTTGAAGTTGGGTTTGAAAAGAGTGACCCCGGTATAGCTGTCAAAATTTTTCTTCTTCGGATCAACTGTAACGGGAATTCCCTTCGCTTTGGCGCGGCTGACCACCTCTTTGATCAGACGGGGAGTGATCACTCCCTTATCGTAATCCTGAAAGATAATGCAGTCGATCTTTTTCCTGGCAAGGATCCGGTCAAATACCCGGATCAGAGTCATAAAATCATTTCCCGTCAATTCATTTTCAACCTCTTCATCCATTCGAAGCATTTGACAGGAGTTACCGAATATCCGGAATTTTGTTGTGGTGATCCGCCGCGGACTTCTGATAATTCCGAATGTGTCGATCTTTTCTTTCTTGAGTAAATCAAGGAATGTCACACCCTTTTCATCGGTTCCTATGACAGAACAAAGGATCGGATTTGCACCCATCGCCAGCAGATTTCTTGCCACATTAGCGGCGCCTCCCATCCGGTTTTCCCGCTTTCTCAAGGCAACAATCGGAATCGGCGCTTCCGGGGAAACGCGCTCCACCTTCCCCCAGAGGTATGAATCAACCATCACATCACCGATGATCAATATGTTCAGTCCATTGAAATCGTTAAACAGTTTTTTATAATTCCCTTTTTTCTGCATGATCACAGGATTCGGAGTTATCTAATGAATTTGCTTCAGGCAACGTTAAAAGTATAATCGGCAATGGTTTTGATGGATTTATTCTTTTCATCTACAGAGATCTTTCCATCCATGAGCCGGATGATACGATGGGCATGAAGAGCAATATCCTCCTCATGGGTTACGATGATGACAGTGTTTCCCATCTTATGGATCTCTTCCAATAGACCCAGAATTTCAATGGAAGTCTTTGAGTCAAGATTTCCGGTAGGTTCATCGGCAAGGATTATAGCCGGATGATTTACCAGAGCCCGTGCAATGGCTACCCGCTGACGCTGCCCTCCTGAAAGTTCGTTGGGTTTGTGTTCCATACGATCAGCCAGTTTAACCTCATTCATCACCCGGGTGGCACGCTCCTGCCTTTTAACCTTTCCTACTCCTGCATATATCAGCGGAAGCATGACATTTTCGAGCGCTGTGGAGCGTGGTAACAGGTTAAAGGTCTGGAAAATAAATCCGATCAGACGGTTTCGTATCTCAGCAAGGGAATTATCGTCCATCTTACTGACATCTTCGCCATTTAAAAAATAAGATCCGCTTGACGGGGTATCCAGGCATCCTATAATATTCATTAACGTCGATTTCCCCGAACCGGAAGGTCCCATTATCGCAACGAATTCATTTTTACGAATGACCAGTGAAACCGATCGGAGAGCTTCCACCACAACAGTGCCGATCCTATAGTTTTTTACAATATTATCCAAACGGATGACTTCATTTTCCATAATTACAGATTTAAAATGTAATCTTCTTTACTTAATTCCTTTTTAAATATAACAATTCCAAGGTAGAACAGATCAAAGGTGACCTTCACGGCCTGATGATTTTTTATTACTTTCCATGCCGATTCCATCTCGCCCGACCAATGGATATCATCAAAAACAAAAACGGTATTGGGATGGATATGTTGCAAACATTCGTTAAAATACAGCAGTGTCGGATCTTTTTTATGATTCCCGTCGAAAAAGACCAGATCAACCGTGGGCATTTCATTCCAGACTTGAGACAATTTCTCTTCAAAAGTTCCGGCGACGACCGTAATATTTTTTGTCCCTGCTTTTTCAAAATTCTCCTTAGCCAGGTGAACTGAGTCGAGACATCCTTCAATGGTAATGATCCTGCTTTTTGGCGCCGCGGTAGCCATATATAATGCACTTATCCCGAATGCTGTACCTAATTCCAGAATATTCTGCGGATTCAGATCCCTGGTCAGCCTGAAAAGAAAATGACCTTTCCTGGCAGATACCGATGATTTCCGGGCAATATCTTTAACGCGTACAAACCGGTGATCACGGGGAACAATCCTGGCTTTGGCTCCCATATCATGGCGCTTGATGAACCGGGCATGTCCGATCATATCTTTTCTGACCCGTTCCACATGGCTGTACTGCGGAAAGTCGATTCCATTCCGGATTACTTCCTTGTTGAACCTGAATGCAAATGGAGAATGGATCTTGTATTTCGATTGTACTGAAAATGAATGTTTAATAAATCCGATGACCGAATGAAAGTGCGAAATCATGACATCCCGGGTGAAATACAAAATTAGGGAATTCAACCGATAAAACCCGATTTAAAGCAATTTAGTAATTTTACCGGATCAAAGACCATTGGATGGGACACCAAAAACTATCAAAGGTTACAAACTATTTATCGCTGGTAAAGATCAATCATACGATTTTTTCCCTTCCTTTTGCCATGATCGGATTTTCCCTTGCCGCGAAGGAAAAAAGCGAAAATCTCAGTCTTTATTTATTGTCACTTGTCATCTTATGTGTTTTATTTGCGCGGAATGCTGCGATGGGTTTCAATCGCTACGTTGACCGTGAGTTCGACAAAAAAAATCCCCGTACCTCATTACGCGAACTTCCCCGGGAGATGATCCGACCCCGATCAGCCCTATTGTTTGTGATCATCAATGCCGCCTTGTTCATCCTGACGACCTCCTTTCTGAATCTTGTTTGTCTCCTGCTTTCCCCGGTTGCTTTATTTATTGTCCTGGGTTACAGTCTGACAAAGCGGTTCACTCATTTCTCCCATCTTTTCCTGGGGTTAGGCCTGGCTCTGGCTCCTATCGGAGCCTATCTTGCCGTCACAGCCCGGTTCGATCTGCTTCCGGTTTTGTATTCATTGATCGTCATATTCTGGGTTTCCGGGTTTGACATTCTTTATGCCTTGCAGGATATTGATTTCGATAAATCGGAAAACCTGAAATCATTGCCGGTGATCCTTGGCAAACGCAATGCCCTGATCTTATCCGCAGTATTTCATTTCATAACCATTGTGATAACAGTACTGGCAGGGCTTTTAGGAGATTTTCATTATCTGTACTGGACGGGCACCGCGATCTTCGCTATCCTTCTCACGTATGAGCACCTTATCGTTAAGCCCGGTGATATTTCAAGGGTGAATCTTGCCTTTGGCACTTTAAACGGTACCGCATCCGTTATCTACGCATGTTTTGTCGTTGCAGACATTTTTTTCCTATAACAATAAATTTTCATAACTATCTTAAATACATTCCGGGGTTGACTAAAAAATACGAGGCGACCTCTTTTTTGTTCATTTTACTCATACTCCTATACGAGAGTACTTTCAAATATTCGATTCTACAGAAGATGATTTTACTTTTAAGTCACCCTCCCGGGGGTTGAGGTGAATTATGTATTCCTCCGGGGGTTGAGGTGGCCAGAAGTCAAGGGGCCGGGGTCAGCGACGATCAGTTCTTGATGAACCTGGTATTGTAAGTTCCGCGGGTTGTTTCAACCTTCACAAAATACATACCCGGTTCAAGTTTGCTGACGTCAACATGGGTCTTGTTACCACGGTAAAGGATAACTCCCCTGGCATCCGAAATGGTGATGTTTTTGGGTTCTTCGCTGGTGACCACATTGAGCGTATTATTTACCGGGTTCGGACAGATCCTGATTCCGACCTTTTCAACTTCGTCGATCCCGACCGAGGTCATGGCGTAATAAATATCATCGATATAAAAGCCCGGAATTTCGCCCGATCCGGTTTGTGCTCCTGCCCAGAAGTCGACACTGCCTAGCTGTTTGGTTCCGCCGGGAGCGCCTGCCCAGTTGCTGAACGGCCAGGTGTGAAGCAAGGACCCGTTGATGTACAGCTTTATCTCGTCGCCATCGAGGTTGATCTCATGTCTGACTTCAAACCAGGTGTCCTTCGGATAGGTACCGGTGATGGTATCCCCGCCTTCCTTCAGTTCGAGGTTGCCGTCGGTTCTGAAAAAGATATAAAAGGCCCATTCGATGCCGGGAAACTGCATGTGCTGAATGTTGTAGTAACCGCATTTTCCGGTCTCTATATACATCCACCATTTCAGCTCGAATTTTCCCGATACCTTGTCTCCCAGTCTCAGTAGGCCGTCTGTTGGTCCGCCAATGGTATCGACCGAAGCTGAGTTGGGCGCGGAATGTGCAAAAGTGGTCGTGATCTGGATGTCCTCACCGCTGCTGGGTAAATTCGACCAGGTGGTCCACCATATCGGGTTGACCACTGCAAGGAAACTTCCGGCAGGATAGGTGTCAAAGTTGTCACTGTAAGGCAACGTTTGGGAAAATCCAACGCTTGCCCAAATAAACAGGAAAATGAATAAAAGTATATGCTTCTTCATGGTTTTCAGGATTGAGTTCGACATTTAGCTAAGATTTACAAAAATAGAAAAAATAGTTTCTGTAAATCAGTAGTAATACAAACAAATACTTACTTCCCCCATGCTTCCCTGTCGAGCGAACGGTAGTTGATGGCTTCTGCCATCATCGTCTTCCTGCGCCAGGCAGCAAGATCAACAATTACAGGACGATAGGATTCGAATTCTTTAAGTTGGGAAAAATGTGTTTGTGTATTTCTTTATTGAAGTAAGTGGAAGAAATTATTATTTATTATCATTGATTCACTTAAACATCCAACCACAAAATAAAAATGTTTATGAGTAAAATAGCCTGGATGTATAAAAAATATTTAAATTTGGAGTATATTTACCTATGAGTTAACTTACCGGAAAATTTGAGATAAGAAAATAAAATGAAAAACAGCTGTTTCTTAATATGCCTATTACTGGGTCCAGTCCTTGCATTTTCACAATGGACATTTCAAAATCCCCTGCCTCAAAACAATTCCTTAAATAAGGTGTTCTTTACCGGTTCCAGTACAGGATATATGGTGGGTGACTGCGGGACCATTCTAAAGACCATCGATGCGGGTTCCACATGGATTAAATTGAACACTGGGATCGGAAATAATTTTTCATCGGTCTACTTCAACGACGAGAATACTGGTTATGTGGCAGGTGAATATGGAGTAATCCTGAAAACGACGGATGCCGGAACCTCCTGGACTTCGCTTTCAAGCGGAACGGACATGTATATTTACTCGCTCTTTTTTACCAACATGATTACCGGGTATGCGTCAGTGGGTTGCGGACAAATTTTCAAAACCACCGATGCGGGAGCCTCCTGGACCTGTGTAAAGTATGGTCTCTACGTTTTGACTTCAGTGTACTTTACCAATGCTAATACGGGATATGCGGTTGGTGCATATGGGACAATCTTTAAAACAACCAATGCCGGTGCTACCTGGACTGCATTATCAAGCGGAACGGGCAATTGTTTAAATTCGGTGTATTTCCCTGAGGTTAATACGGGTTATGCCGTAGGCAGCCAAGGGATAATTCTAAAGACAACCGACGGCGGTGCATCCTGGACAACCTTATCCAGTGGGATAAATACATGGTTATCATCCGTTCATTTCACAGACGGCAACACAGGTTATGCAGCAGGTGACGAAGGAACCCTGATAAAAACCATCGACGGAGGCAACTCCTGGAGCTTATTGCCGACCGGAACGACTGAATCACTGCATTCTGTTTATTTTACGAATATCGGTACAGGATATTCAGCCGGTGATTGGGGAACTATTATAAAGACCATTAACGGAGGTACGACATGGATTCCTTTATCGAGCGGAAAAATTAAGGAATCCTTATGTTCGGTTTACTTCACCGAGGCCAATACGGGTTATGCCGTGGGTGAGAACGGGACAATATTCAAGACCATTGATGGAGGCACAAACTGGAACGGTTTACCCAGCGGAACGACCAAAAGTTTGCACTCCGTTTACTTTACTGATATCTATACCGGTTATGCAGTTGGAAGTTGGGGAACGATCCTTAAAACAACCGATTCCGGTAATTCATGGACTGCTATGTCGAGCGGAACAACCGGTGGATTAAGTTCCGTTTACTTTATCAATCAAGATACAGGTTTCGTTGTGGGGTACTATCTGAGTCAACCTTCAGAACCCGGGATCATCCTGAAAACCAATGACGGAGGTATTACCTGGATCTACATGCCGGGACCAGCCAGATACCTGTCTTCAATTTTCTTTACAAACGCCGATACTGGCTATATTGCCGGCTCTGATACCGACAATAATGGGATCATTGCAAAAACCACCGACGGAGGCGAATCGTGGACACTTTTACCAGTTGAGACAAGTAATGACCTTTGTTCCGTTTTCTTTACAGACGACAATACAGGTTATGCCTCAGGAGAAAAAGGTACCATCATAAAAACCACTGATGGAGGAGCGACCTGGACTACTTTATCAACTGGAACGACCACAACCTTAAGAACCATTTATTTTACCAGTGCCACCAGGGGCTATGCAGTAGGTTATTGGGGAAGAATCTGTAAAACCATCGACGCCGGCGAATCCTGGACCATGTTGCCGTTGGTAACCTGTAGTTTCTTAAATTCAGTCTGCTTCACTGATGACAGTACAGGTTATATCGTCGGCGATAAAGGCACTATCCTGAAAACCACAAACGGAGGAGTGGCTTTTATCAATGAATCCGGATCTGTTGAACCTGCTTTTAACATTTATCCAAACCCCGCCAGCCATAAGATTATTATCGAAAATAACAGAAGGCAAGCAGGAGAAATCGCTATAAGCATTTTCGATATCAAAGGAAAATTGATCCTCCACGACGTGTTCCATGACCAGTTTCCGATTGAAATGGATATGAGCGGCACCGCAAAGGGTCTTTATCTGGTGAAAATTCAGACAGGCTCGGATATTGAGGTTAAAAAGCTGGTAGTAGAATGAAGGAATTGTTGACATAATTTCCTATAAATAGTCTCAGAAATAATTCCTGTACCGTTCTCTGTTCAACGTACTTTTGTGAGGAACTTCGTATTATAATTTTAACCACAAAGGAGTCGTACAGGAGCACAAGTACGATACGCTGCGCGCCTTAGTACATCCTCTTTCGCCTTTGTGGTAAAAAAAAACAATCTATTTTCCCCATGCTTCCCTGTCGAGCGAACGGTAGTTGATAGCTTCTGCTAAGTGTTCAGGCCTGATTCCGTCTGATCCGCCGAGGTCGGCAATGGTACGTGATACCTTCAGGATCCTGTCGAACGCCCTTGCGGAAAGTCCCAGTTTCTCAATCGCGTTCTTTAGTATGGCATGGCCCGTATCGTCCAATATACAATATTTCCGGAGGATCTTTGAGTTCATCTGTGCATTGCAGTACATTCCTTTTGAATCCGCAAACCGTTTCTCCTGGATCTGCCTGGCTGAGGCAACCCTTTCCCGAACAGTTTCACTCTTCTCGGAGAGCCTGGCATCACTCAGGTCTTTAAACGGAACCGGGATCACTTCCACGTGAATATCAATACGGTCGAAGAGCGGACCGGAAATTTTATTAATGTATTTCTGAACATTTCCCGGGCTGCAATTACATTCCACCTTAGGATGGTTGTAATATCCGCACGGACAGGGATTCATTGCGGCAACCAGCATAAAACTGGCAGGGTAGTCAACAGTATGTTTTGCCCGCGATATTGTCACCACGCGATCTTCCATCGGTTGCCGGAGCACTTCCAGCACCGTCCGTTTAAATTCGGGAAGCTCGTCAAGGAATAGAACCCCATTATGCGCCATGGAAATCTCTCCCGGTTGAGGCACTGATCCCCCGCCTACAAGTGCGACATCTGAAATCGTATGGTGGGGTGCCCTGAATGGACGTACCGTCACCAGGGAGCGGTTGAGCCCCATCTTTCCGGCAACTGAATGGATCTTGGTGGTCTCCAATGCCTCATGCAGGTTTAAAGGGGGCAAGATCGAGGGTAAACGTTTCGCTAACATGGTCTTTCCTGCTCCGGGCGGTCCTATCAGAATGACGTTGTGTCCCCCTGCTGCTGCGATCTCCAATGCTCTCTTGGTATTTTCTTGTCCGCGCACCTCAGCAAAATCGCATTCGTAGTCGTTCAGGTGGCGATGAAATTCCTCATCCGTATCAACAATGGTTCTTTTCAGATCAAGATCCCCGTTTAAAAAACCGATCACCTCTTTGATGTTCCCGACTCCAAGGATTTCCAGGTCGCTGACAATAGCTGCTTCCCGTGCATTCTGGATGGGAAGGATAAATCCTTTGAAACCTTCCTTCCTGGCTTCAATGGCGATGGGGAGAGCGCCTTTGATCGGAAGCAGACTGCCATCCAATGAAAGCTCTCCCATGATAATGAATGAATTTAGCTTATCGGTTTTGATCTCTTCATTCCCGGCCAGAATACCCAGGGCAATAGTCAGGTCGTACGACGATCCTTCCTTCCGGATATCGGCCGGAGCCATATTGATCACGATCTTTTTCCCGGGAATCTTGTATCCGTTATTTCGTAACGCCGCTTCAATCCTCTGATGACTCTCCTTTACCGCATTGTCGGGTAATCCAACCATAAAGAACTGGATACCCTGATCGATACACACCTCCACGGTAACCGTGACGGCATGGATGCCGAAGACGGCACATCCGAAAGTTTTAACAAGCATGTTCCCCGGGGATTATAGAGATTAATCCCCCGGGAACGGGAAATGTAATACAGGTAAAACAGAAAGTTATAAACGTCCGGCATCTTTCATGGTTCGTACAGCGAACCCTAACTGTACCTCTCTTTTAACGTTTTTGCATAACGCCGGCTAACGATGACAGGGTCTGATAAACCCGGGAGCTGGATTTTCAACGTATTATTAAACCATTTATCAATCTTTACAATATTCCCGATATTGACAATGGCAGAGCGGTGAACACGCGAAAAATTGTTTTCGGGTAACCGTTCTTCCCACTCTTTCATCGATTTACCCGTCAAACCACTTTTCCCATCCATCAAATGGACCAGGGTATAATCTTTTTCTGCAGTGATGGCCGAGATATCACAAATCCTCAGAAATCTTAACCGGGTTCCAAAGGTCAGGAACAGGCAGTCATTGTATGTAAGTCTCTTTGCAGCTGAGATAAATTGAGGCATTTCATGATAAAGACGTTGTATGGCGAGTTCCAGCCGTTCCGACGAAACAGGTTTCAACAGGTAATCCAGTGCATTCACTTCAAAGGCACGGATAGCATATTCATCGAATGCGGTCACAAAAATTATTCTTCCGTCAAAATCAATTTCATCCAACAGGTCGAAACCCGACTTGCGTGGCATCTGAACATCGAGAAACAACAAATCCGGATTGCTTTTTTTGATCTCATACTTTGCTGATTCAACATCATCAGCCTGTCCGACGATATGTATCTGTGGATAAACCTCCAGTAGCCTGATCATCTCTTTTCTGGCCAGGCGTTCGTCGTCGATTATAATCGCCTTTAAAACCTTAGGGTTTTCCTTCTGACTCATGAATACCGATGATTATGCAAACCTGTTTATCGCTTTTTTCAATCCGGAAAAAATGGTTGCCGGGATAGGCATTTTCCAGTCTTTTTTGAACATTTTCAAGTCCGGTACCGGTACTCATACCCGGATCATGCTGGTCCTTTTCGATCCAGGTACCCGAATTGCAAATACGGATCAGAAGGTAGTCCTTATCGAGAGAGGTCCGGATCAGCAATTTCAACGGGGATTCACTGGTTTTCATTCCATATTTAATCGCATTTTCGATCAGGGGATGAATTAGAAATCCGAGGATGGGCCTCTCCTTTGTTTCGGGATCGATCTGATATTCGATGATCAGTTTTTCTTCGAAGCGCTTCTTCTCTATGGAAAGATAATGCTGAAGGGCACGGATCTCTTCATGCAGCGGGCGAAAGGCGATATCCTTATCGACCAGTGAATAGCGAAGGAACTCGGATAACTCGGTGATCATTTCCCTTGCCGAAAGGGGATCTTCATCAATCAGGGCACGCGCAGAGTTCAGGGAGTTAAAAAGAAAGTGTGGATTAAGCTGATAGCGAAGCATTTCAAATTGCGACTTCTGTGCCAGATGCAGGGCTTCTTCGGCCCGTTTTTTTTCGCGTTGCCATTCCATCCAGTAAGTCATTCCGAAATAAAGAGTAGTCCAGGCCAGCAACGGAATAAAGTTCAACACCGCCTTCCGGAAAAAGAACATGAAATTCATACCCTGAATGAACTTTCCGGCAAGATCCGGGTCCCAGAACAATAAACTGATCCGGATATCAATATAATACCAGAGATAACCGGAAATTATCAGAATCACTATTACCGAGATAACGGTCCAACCCATCAATTTAACTTTTTTTCTGATAAACCGGAAAATGTATCGGAGAATAATGGTCAGGATAAAACCAACGAGGTAAGTAAAAAGGAACAGGAATGTATCGGTGAGATCATTTTTCGATCCCGTCTTGCGGAAAAGAAAAAAGTAAACGAAGGCATAGATAGCCCAACCTCCGATATTGAGTATCCAAAAAATAAGGTTTTTTTGTTTGTTGGTCATCTCCGGTTAACTGAGTAAATCAGAATATTGATAAACTTCAAAACATAGTCAAAGATACTGTTGTCTTATCTAAAAATCAATTCTGATATAAAAAATGATCCCCTTTATTGACTACGGTCTGAACTTTTTGGTTTGGCTTTTCAGCCTTGACTTCGTCAGCGAAAAGTTTGTAGGTTTCTGTTGAAGAGCCGGCATGCATGGGAATTAACAGGTTAGGGTGCAACTTATCGATGATATAGTTTATTCCAAGTTTCACCTGAGTGGGACTGCCCAGGCTACATCCGCGGATCGGGGCAAAAGCCATATCGATTTTCAGACCTTTTCCTTCCACCAGATCGATCTCATCTGTAAATGCCTTCATCAGGTTATCTTGCCGGTTAGCCAGGTCGCCAGGATGAAAAATTACCAGACCATCTACTTCTACCAGGTATCCACCGTCGAGATCCGTCGATTTTATGGTGGAAATTTTAATCCCATCAACCGTTTTCGCTTCGTGAACGGGAATATACGTATATTCTCCGGCAGCGTCGGTTGGATTGAAACATAAAACATAATTGATGCCGGGGATGCTTTCTTTCCATTTAAAGATATTTTTATTGTAGTGATCGCCATGGCTATGAGAAGCGAATACGGTGATCTTTTCTCCTTTTAATTCCTTCGGCAGGATGTAACCCGAAGCAAGGCTGGAGTCGGCGGGAGCCTTTTCACGTGAGTTAATAAAATAATCAAAGATCATGAAATGGTTCCTTGTCTTAATGGCCCAACTACTATGCCCTAAAAACCAGACAACAGCTTCTTTGTCGTTGACCAGTTGATCCAGCAATACAGGCTGACTGGCCAGGTCTTTCAGTTTCATATCACAGGCCCCATTGGAGAGCAAGAGATAAGCGATATCTTTATGTCCATAGTACCAGGCCAGATCCAGGGCGGTTTTTCCTTCCTTATCGGCGATAGAAACATCAGCGCCTTTTTGCAGGAAATAAGAAACAATCTCTTTTTTTCCCAAGGCACTTGCAAGGAGAAGTTCGGTATATCCGAGGTTCTTGTCTTTCTGGTTCAGGAAAGCCCCATTCTCAACAAGGTATCTGACCATTTCAGGGTTCCCGCTCTTCACAGCAAGCATGAGAGGGGTATATCCCTGTTTATCGTAAACATTGATCTTTGCTCCGTTCGATACAAGAATTTTGGTCATATTAAGATGACCCATCGTTGCTGCGCGATGAAGGGGAGTAGCGTGGTTTGGATCACAGGAACATGCTTTCCCGTGAGTACAAGCCGCCGGGTTGACGTCGGCGCCATTCATGATAAGGAATTTGCTGATATCATCCGGATTACGTGCCCATGCGGCATTAGTCAAGGCATTATTTCCATTACTGTCAACAACATTGATCGCTGCGCCATGTAAAAGAAATAATTCGGCAATATTGACCGATCCGCGACCAGCAACCGACATCAGGGCTGTGGATCCATCCTTGCTCTTGTGATTTACATTGGCTCCCTTTTCAATCAGGTAGACTGCTGCATCATAGGTGTTGGGATTCCTTGCCCAAAAAAGGGGAGTCTCCCCTTCGTTATTGGGTTCGTCGATCCTTGCCCCGTTTTCGACCAGCAACTTAACGATATCCGTCCTCCCAAATGATACTGCACTGTGAAGGGGTACAATTCCGGTTTTATTCTTTGCATTCACGTTAGCTTTTTTCGCAATGAGTAATTTGGCTGTCTCCGTCTGTCCGAAAATTGAAGTATACAACAACAGAGGCCATTGGTCATTTGTGACCGCCTTCAGATCGGCTCCCTTCTCAATGAGATACTTGCTCATTTCCGGTTGTCTTCCCTGGATCGAATAGAATAAAGGAGTCACTCCATTGTCATCCCTTACATCCAATCCTGCTCCTTTCGAACGGAATAATTCAAAAAGATCTATACTCCCCGCCATTGCAGCATAATGAACAGGCATAGTATTTTCATTATCTCCGATGGTCACATCTGCTCCACGGTTGATCAGCTCCAGGGCGATCTCTTTTTTGCCTTCGGCCAGAGCTTTGTTGAGTGGCGTCATACCCTGGATATCTTTGGTGTTAATAATTCCGGCGTTCTCATTGAGCAGGGTTTTAACCTTTTCCAGATCGCCATCGGATATCGCCTTCCCCAGGTCGGTTGCATGAACCATACCTACGACGAATAAAATCATTAATAAAAGAATGATACGTGTCATGGTTTTGGATTTGATGAATAAACAAAATGTGAATTACAAACGGTAAAATTCATCACACAAATCCGGAATTGAAACAATAAGTCGACGAGTGGTCAAAATGATCGACGGAAGGCAACATAAGACATCTTCCGCGACGCGGACTGTCATTGCGGGTGACCCGAGCTTCTATCGTCGTTACCGGCTGATCTATTTATCCGGCTTGTACCCGGAGAGCGTCAGGATCTTCTGGGCGTCCTTCTCTTCCAGAAGCTGTTGAAGGGTGATCTCGCCCTGGCGATCCATGTATTTTTTCACGATCTGCCAGCCGATCCATTCACCCATGCGGGCGGGTGACTTATTTGAGAATTCGGCAGTAAAGGGTCCATCCGCCATGAAAATCCGGATTACCTGCCGGTCGGTGGAATATAACATGCGATTTTCAATGATAGCAGCCCATACGTGGGCTTCATTTTTCCGGATCCAATCTGCCTGGGCGGTGGTATATCTGATTTTGAAACGGTCGTCAATCCGGGGAACCATGGCATCGATAAAGTATAACCGTTTCCCGGCTCCGATCATCTCATCAAGCATCGTATTGCCTGCAACGACTGAATTACCATGGATGGCTGCAAGCGTTCCCATGCAATCCGGAATGATGTTTTCAGGAGTCATCCGTTCGATCCGGTAAGCAGATAATCTATCGGCAACATAGGTCTGATAACCGTTTCCAAGGTAGTTATCCAGACCGATCAGCAAAACACTGTCGGCTAATTGTACAGGAAATTCATAATCCCCGCCGGAAATATATGTATAGACCCGGGGAACCTTTGCCGATGGAAAATAGTATTTGTAATGACGAAAAGCATCAGTCAGCCCATCCTCAAGAAAAGTCAGCTCCCTGAAACGTGTTTTTACTTCCCTGAGAAAATCAAGGTTCCTGGGATTTTCAAGATACGCTTTCATCTCGATCAGTTTTCCGGAATCGCTCAGATCAGTTTCCAGGAAAAACCGGAATTCAGGTTTCAACTTTTCCAGTTCGGGGTACAACTTTGATGGATCGATACGGAAAAGCTGCTCCTCGTACCGGTGTATCTTTATCTTCGGCAACGAAATGCCGGATACATCAACATTCAGTCTGCTCCTATCCAATGTACATCCTGCGATCGTTAAAACTATTGATAAAAGGAGTACCCGGAACCATGAAATTGAAAACAAAAAATTCTTCACAGAAACATTTTATATTTTTACTTTAATTGAACGTCCAAGCCGGTTGATTATTTTTGGATAAAATTATTGATTTGACAATCAGGTTCGGTAATGAAATGGTTATTTTTGTCAAAATCACGAAAATGAAACACCTTAAGACGATGCAAAGGTCAAAAAAAACGAATACCCTGTCTTACGTTTTATTGGCAGTAATTATATTACTCCCATCCTTTCTGTCAGCACAGAACAAATTGCCCGTAAAACTTGGTTTGAAAGTGGCGCCAAACATCTGTTGGATGAATCCCACTACCAAGGGATATTCATACGACGGACTGAATGCAGGAGTAACGGTTGGATTTGTCGCTGATATATACTTCGCAGAGAGATACGCTTTTTCAACCGGTTTTAATTTCGATATCTATAGCGGGAGACTCCAGTATAGCGATTCATTATACAGCGAAGGAGGGAATGTGAACGGGATCGTGTCGCGAAAATACAACCTGTTCTACCTGGAGATCCCGATGACCATCAAAATGCAAACCAAGAAATTCGGAAGGTTTTCATTTTATGGACAGATCGGATTCGGAACTGCCTTCAGAATGACCGCTTCAGCCAGCGATGAAATTACTACGGACGACGGGAAGACATCGACGGAAAAAAATGATATCCGGGATGAAACCACCCTGATCAGAGAATCGGTACTGATCAGCCTGGGTACCGAATATCACCTTGATCAGGACACCCGGCTGTTTTTCGGCCTTTCATATAGTAATTCCCTGAACAATATCCTGTCCGGAGCCAACGGGAAAACAGGATTTAACCAGAGAGCGTGGTTGAATTATGCCGAGTTGTGTGTCGGGATACTTTTCTAAGTGACGATGAAAATAGCACTTTCACAACTTAACTACCGGATCGGCGACTTTGAATACAATACTTCACTGATCAGGGAGAATATTGTCAAAGCCAGGTCGGGCAAGGCCGATGTCGTTATTTTTGCCGAACTGGCGGTTTGCGGATACCCCCCAAGGGATTTTCTTGAATTCGACGATTTTATTGCCCGTTGCCGGAAATCCCTTGCCGAAATAGCACAAGAGTGCTTTGGTATCGCTGCCATTGTAGGCTGTCCATCCAGAAATCCTGCGGATAAGGGAAAACCACTTTACAACACTGCTTTTTTCCTTGCGGAGGGAAAGATCATCGGGCAGACCCATAAATGTCTTCTTCCCAATTATGATATTTTTGATGAATATCGCTATTTCGAGCCTGACCAGCTGCCCTCTTCCATTGTGGAATATGGAGGAAAGCGTTTTGCACTTACCATTTGTGAGGATCTATGGGGCATCACCGACAATCCTCTTTATGTTAGAAATCCCATGGAGGAACTGATTGGGTTGAATCCGGATCTGATCATTAATATTGCCGCTTCCCCTTTTCACTATGATCAGCAAAGGATCCGGAGAGAGATCCTGACATGGAATGCCCGCACCTATGGACTTCCGTTGTTTTACGTGAACCATGTTGGTGGCCAGACCGAATTGATTTTTGACGGCAACTCAATGTTAGTCAATGCAAAGGGAGAGGTTGTAAAAGTGATGAAACAATTTGAAGAGGATTTTGTGATCTTCGATTGTGATCAGGTCATGAAGCCCCGCAGTCACAAAGATACAGGACAACCCTGTGAAAAGGTTTTTAAACATCCTGCCCGTTCCAATCCGGTTCCCTTCAATTCATTACAAATATCCCCGTTGATCCATGATGCCCTGATCCTGGGAATCCGCGATTATTTCCATAAGATGGGATTTTCCAAAGCAATCCTTGGATTATCGGGGGGTATCGATTCGGCCATAACCCTGGTGCTTGCTGCCAGAGCACTTGGAAAAGAGAATGTAAGATCGGTACTCCTTCCGTCGATGTTCTCATCAGAACACAGTATCACCGATGCCGTCAGGCTGACGGAGAACCTTGGAACCGGACATGAGATCATCTCCATCGATGAGATCTTTCAATGCACGAAAAACACCCTGAATCCGCAATTCCGTGGCCTTCCTTCCGATCTCACCGAAGAAAATATTCAGGCCAGGATCAGGGGTCTGATCCTGATGGCTTTATCGAATAAATTCGGTCATATTCTGCTGAATACCTCCAATAAAAGTGAAGCGGCTGTGGGCTACGGAACGCTTTACGGGGATATGTCGGGTGGATTGTCTGTATTGGGCGATGTTTATAAAACCCAGATCTATGCACTGGCGGCTTATATCAACCACGAACGGGAGATCATCCCTGAAAATATTATCAGAAAGCCTCCCTCGGCCGAACTCAGGCCAAACCAGAAGGATTCCGACTCACTTCCCGAATATGCGATTCTCGATCAGATTCTTTACCGATATATCGAATTACGAAAAGGACCGGATGAGATAATCCGCGAAGGATTTGATGAAACAACGGTCAGAAGGGTCCTGAAACTGGTAAATACCAGCGAATACAAACGCTCTCAGACCCCTCCGATCCTTCGGATCTCCCCGAAAGCTTTCGGCATGGGCCGGCGGATACCTATTGTCGCAAAGTACCTTTCCTGAAAAGAAAACTATTGACATACTTGAGCTTGGGGATTTAGTGTGCTTTTTCAAGTATCGTTCCCGAATTGCGGTTTAAGTGGCTCCCCTACAAGATTTTTTTTGGATTCGTCCCTGGTGGACTTACCGTATTTTTTATGGTTTGTGAACTTCCGACCGCTTCCCTTATCCCATCCGGTAGTGAATTTAATATGTTCGGTTCCTTCAGACGTAGTGTAATAGTGAATCAGATTGTTCCATTGTTTATCGCTTGTCACAATCTATTGTCCGAAACTGATAAGTATAACCATCATGGCGATGCCGATCATGAATGTTCGTTTCATAGGTACATCCATTAAAAAAAAAATCATTTTTTTCAGGTAAGATCGTTCCATTAAGTGAAGTAATTGGTAATCAATTATGAAGGTATTGAGTGCCGGGACTGGGTACAAATAAATTCTAAAATCCATATCTCTTTCACAATGACTGCATAATGACAATTTTCCCGGTCCTTTTGATGTTATCAATGGTATAGAAATAAATATAAACCCCGGGGTATGTTGTTCCGGTATGCCACGTGATCTCGCCTCCGGAGGATGGGAGGATCAGCTCTTTAACCATCCTGCCAAGCTGATCCTTGATCTGAATGGCAATCTCCCCGCTCCCGTTTTTCGATTCGCAGGAAAAGGTCACTAAACCGGAAGCCGGGTTCGGAAAGACTTTCAGTTCATTGAATGATTCCGTACTCTCTTTTACACCCGTAATCGTTGTATCCTCTGTCATCAGCAACCACATATCGGAAAAACCGCGATACGTGCACTGAACATCACCGGTATTATTTGAGTATGTATTCCCGATAAGTAAAAACCTATGATTCGATAACTCTAAAACATCATGCATAAATTCATTCATTTTTCCGCCAAAACATTGCTGCCAGAGCAGATCTCCCTGCGGGGTGAACTTGAAGATCCACATATCAGAATATTCTTCAAAAGAATGATTCCCTGAAACATCTCCATCATTCGATCGGGTATAACCTCCTGCTATGAAATTTCCATCGGAAAGCTTCTTAATAAAAATCGGACCATCATCATAAGAACCTCCAAAACATTTTTGCCAGATAATATTCCCTTCATGATCAATTCTTAATACCCAGAAATCAAAACCACCGTGATTGCCGCTTACATCCCCGTCGTATGAATCGGTAGTACCAAGGAGCATATAGGATCCATCCTCCTGGGGTAATATTCTGACAACCGATTCTGTGTTACTTCCTCCGTAACATCTCTCCCATTCAATATCGCCTGCGAAATCCAGCTTAACCACCCAGGCATCGATCTCACTGTGATGCTCACACTGTACATCTCCGTCGAAAGAAGCTGTATTACCGCCTAATATCATTCCACCGTCATCTGTTTCGCTCAACCCTAAGCCATTATCCATAGATGTCCCTCCGAAAGAATTTTCCCACTTCAGGTTGCCGTTCTTATCGACTTTGATGACCCAGTAATCATACGCCCCATGGTTCCCTGTTACATCCCCGTCGTTATGAGAACACGACCATCCTATACAGAGGAATCCTGAGTCGGAAGTAATTGTAAGATCGGAAGTATTATCGTTGGCGCTTCCGCCGAAACACTTCTGCCATTGAAGATCCCCTTCCCGGTCTGTTTTAATAAGCCAGTAATCGCCTCCGCCGTGGTTATTGGTGACATTCCCGTCCGTTGAGAAGGGTTCACCAAATAAAATATATCCCCCGTCGGAACATACCTTCATCTGTTCTGCCGGATCAAATTCAGAACCACCAAAACAGGTTGATTTCAGAAAATTTCCTGAGGAATCGACACTGACAAGCCAGAGATCCACCTCGCCATGATTTCCGCTCACCTGCCCGTCCATTGATGAAGAAACACCAAATAAAAAGAATCCGTTATACGAAGGAAGAACTGAAAGGCCAATATCATCATCACTGCCCCCGTAACATTGCTGCCACTGGATAATAAGAGGCTGCGAGGCAGCGGCGATTGTGAAAAGGATAAACAACATCCCAAAGAATAACGTTCTTGCCGCTTTCAAAGAAACAGAATTGTTTATAACATTAAATAACTTGATTATCATGATATTCGTCGTAAAGATAGTGAACTCCCCCGGCTAATGCAAGAGGAGTTCACATTAAATAAATTAATATCAATGAATTATCATGAATTTGCCGCTCATCTATAGTCGGATGGAAATAAACCTCCTCCCCTAGGTGGGGGAGGCCGGGAGGGGGCTTACCCCCATGAACTGCATTTGCAAATAACGCTCAGGTCAAGGAGGATCGAAACAAATCCCCCCATTCTCCTTCAGGAGAAGGGGCCGGGGGTTGAGGTGTATTAAGTATTCACCCCCCAGTGGTGTTGAGGTGCATTCTGTCTTACACTGACCACCTGACAAGACTTACTGTATTACCACCTTCTTGCATCCCACTATAAGGTTTTTGCAGTTTTCACAATCCCGCTTCCCAAGCAATACGCCAACCCTGGCGTTGGGAATCTTCGCATTCTTTTTAATTCATAGACTGCCATTACTGCACAACCTCATATAATTCTGTCAATCTGGAAACCTGTAACAACAAAATTTCTTCAAGACCCCTGCATAATGACAATCTTCCCTGTCCTCCTGATGTTATCGATGGTATAGAAATAAATATAAACTCCGGGGCAGGCTGTTCCGGTATGCCACGTGATCTCTCCTCCGGAGGATGGAAGGATCAGCTCTTTAACTATCCTTCCAAGTTGATCGGTTATCTGAATGGTAATTTTCTCAGCCCGGTTTCTCGGTTCGCATGAAAAGGTCACTGAACCGGAAGCCGGGTTCGGAAAGACTTTCAGTTCATTGAATGATTCCATACTCTCTTTTACACCCGTAAGCGTTGTATCCTCAACCATCAGTAACCACATATCGGAAAAACCGCGATACGTGCACTGAACATCACCGGTGTTATTTGAGAAAGTTGTGCCGATCAATAACAGCCTGTTTTCCGGAAACTCAAGCACATCATGCAGGCTTTCATCCATTTTTCCGCCAAAACATTGCTGCCAGAGCAGATCTCCCTGCGGGGTGACCTTGAAGATCCACATATCAGAATATTCTTCAAAAGAATGATTCCCTGAAACATCTCCGTCATTGGACATAGTATATCCTCCTGCTATGAAATTTCCATCGGATAGCTTTTTAATAAAAATCGGATAATCATCGTAAGAACCTCCAAAACATTTTTGCCAGATAATATTCCCTTCATGATCGATTTTTAATACCCAGAAATCAAAACCGCCGTGATTGCCGCTTACATCCCCGTCGTATGAATCGGTGATACCAAGGAGTATATAGGATCCATCCTCCTGGGGGAATATTCTGACAACCGATTCTGTGTTACTTCCTCCGTAACATCTCTCCCATTCAATATCGCCTGCGAAATCCAGCTTAACCACCCAGGCATCGATCTCACTGTGATGCTCACACTGTACATCTCCGTCGAAAGAAGCTGTATTACCGCCTAATATCATTCCACCGTCATCTGTTTCGCTCAACCCTAAGCCATTATCCATAGATGTCCCTCCGAAAGAATTTTCCCACTTCAGGTTGCCGTTCTTATCGACTTTGATGACCCAGTAATCATACACCCCGTGGTTTCCGGTAACATCTCCGTTAGTCGATCCCGATGTCCCTATGCAAATAAAGCCGGTGTCGGAAGTGACCATCAGATCGCAGCCCATATCATTTATGCTTCCGCCAAAACATTTCTGCCACTGAAGATCCCCTTCCCGGTCTGTTTTAATAACCCAGTAGTCACATCCCCCGTGGTTATTGGTGACATTACCGTTCGTTGAGAAGGGTTCACCAAATAAAAGATATCCCCCGTCGGGACAGGCCTTCATATATAGGGAAGGATCAAATTCAGAACCACCAAAACAGGTTGATTTCAGAAAATTTCCCGAGGTATCGACACTGACAAGCCAGAGATCCGTACTGCCATGATTTCCGCTCACCTGTCCGTCCGTTGACGAAGACATCCCAAATAAAAAGAATCCGTTATACGAAGGAAGAACGGAATGCCCATAATCATAATCACTTCCCCCGTAACATTGCTGCCACTGGATCACAAGAGACTGCGAGGCAGCAGCGAGAGTAAAAAGAGTAAACAACATCCCAAAGAATAACGTTCTTGCCGCTTTCAAAGAAACAGAATTGTTTATAACATTAAATAACTTGATTATCATGATATTCGTCGTAAAGATAGTGAACTCCCCCGGCTAATGCAAGAGGAGTTCACATTAAATAAATTAATATCAATGAATTATCATGAATTTGCCGCTCATCTATAGTCGGATGGAAATAAACCTCCTCCCCTAGGTGGGGGAGGCCGGGAGGGGGCTTACCCCCATGAACTGCATTTGCAAATAACGCTCAGGTCAAGGAGGATCGAAACAAATCCCCCCATTCTCCTTCAGGAGAAGGGGCCGGGGGTTGAGGTGTATTAAGTATTCACCCCCCCAGTGGTGTTGAGGTGCATTCTGTGTTACACTGACCACCTGACAAGACTCACTCTATTACCACCTTCTTGCATCCCACTGTATGGTTTTTGTAGTTTTCACAATCAAGTTTCCCAGGCAATACACCAACCCTGGTGTGGCGGATCTCCGCATTCTTTTTAATCCATAGTGGGTAAAGGCATTTTCACTATGGACTATTCAAAATACATTTCCTGCTAATTCCTGATTATTGGTACAAAAATATTCAATGATTTTTCCCCGTTTTGGGTCATTCATCAGAATACCAAAATAGTTATCGGCCAGATAATAAGATATGTCGACGGGTATTTCTGAGACATTCTGTTGCATGTCGGTTGATCGGGCGACAACTCGACAATTTTCACCATTCTCCTGAAAAGATCAAAACTATCCGATATCCAAGTTCAGCTCGGAAATATGATGTTAAAAAAGTGGGTGCTGCAATGCACAAAATAAGTCGGATACCTATCGTTGCAAAGTATCTCTCCTGAACAGAAACTTCAGAAGTACTTAAACCATCACCGATTCTACCGACTTTATTTCGGGGAGCGCCCGCTTCACGGCAGCCTCGATGCCATTCTTTAAGGTCATCTGACTGTGCGGACAATTGCCGCACATTCCCAGCAGACGTATGTTTACTGTATTGTCCTCCGTCAATTCAATGAATTCCACATCACCCCCATCGGCCTGGAGATAAGGACGGATCTGTTCAATTACATTTTTTACTTTCTGTTCAAGTTCAGTGTTTACGGTCATGGGGTTAAATTTATGAGGGTAATTTTTTCTTTTTTGTTTTCCTTTTTTACTTCCCGGATATCAACCTTTTCATTCCTAATTCCTAATTCTTCATTCCTAATTCCCTTGCCGGCTCCCAGAATACCTCTTCAAAACCAAGTACCCTGTCATCCTGTATCGTTATCCCTTCATTTTCCAGCAGCTGTTTCATTAAGTCCTTCCCCCTGAAATGATGCTTCCCTGTGAGTATTCCGTTACGGTTAACTACCCGGTGAGCCGGAATGTTGATCACCCTCGTATGGGAGGCATTCATGGCCCACCCTACCATCCTGGCTGATCCTTTGGTTCCCAGGTATTCTGCAATGGCGCCATAAGAAGTGACCCGCCCCGGGGGAATTAATTGAACAACTCTGTAAACTTTATCATAAAAGGATTCCTGTTCCTTCATAGATCCTACATCTCGGTCTTTAATTCAAGCAGAAATTCCTTAATCCTGTTCAGCGAATCAATGATCTCCACATTTCTGACCACATCATCTTTATTCTGCCGGAGTTTATCCTTGGCCCCCTGGAGCGTATAACCCCTCTCTTTAACAAGATGATAAATGATTCTCAGATTATTAAGGTCCTGCGGCGTAAACAGCCGGTTTCCCTTTTTGTTCTTCTGCGGATTCAGGATATCGAATTCCTTTTCCCAAAAACGGATCAAAGAGGCATTTACTTCAAACAACTCTGCAACTTCTCCAATAGTATAATAGACTTTCTCGATTTTATAGTTTCTCTTAAGCATGGAGTCCGGATAGGTTAATCCATCGATTGCGATGGGCGCTGCGAAAGATCGAGCATCATTTGGAACTGGGCCGGAGTCAGATCGTTGAAAAAGAAATAAACGGGATTGACGGGAATTCCATTCTTATGAACCTCATAATGAAGATGCGGAGAGGTGGATTTTCCTGTGTTCCCTACATATCCGATGATCTGTCCCCGGAGAATCTTTTGTCCGGGCTTGACAAATATCCTTGAAAGATGAGCATAGGAAGTGCAATAGTTGTATCCGTGATCTATCACAACCTGGTTTCCATAGCCGCCGATCCCTCTGCCGGCTTCCATGACCGTGCCATTCCCGGTGGCATAGATCTCGGTTCCGACCGGAGCCGAAAAATCAATCCCTTCATGGAACTTCCTGACCTTGTAAAATGGATCTACCCGGGTGCCAAAATAAGAACCGATCCGGCGCAGGTCTTTGTTGCTGACCGGCTGAATTGCAGGTACGCATGAGAGCATTTTCTCTTTATTCTTGGCTAAGGTAAACACCTCATCAAACGATTTCGATTGTACATAAAGCTGCCCCATGATCTTACTCATCTTTTTGTCGGTTTCGATCATAATATCGGAATTCGAGTAACCTTTCAGCTTCTCATACCGGTCAATACCTCCTATACCGGCTTCCCTGATGGAAGCGGGAATAGGTTCAGCTTCGAAGATGACCCTGTAAATATTATCATCCCGATCCTGCAGATCCCTGATGATAAGAGTTACTTTATTAAGCTGATCGTCGAAGACGCGGTATTGAAGCTTCATCTGCTCCAGTTCCCGCTTCAGGGCTTTTTGTTTTGGAGAATCGATAAAATTATACGCCAACACCAGCATTACGGCTGCAAATACCAGTCCGGTCGATAAGTGCGAAACCAAGGAAAGGAATTTTTTCCGGAACGTGGTCTGAACCCGGTCGAAAGTTAAAGACTTCTTATTGAACTTGTATTTTATTTTGCTCATTTACTGGTTTATAGGTAAATTATTAAAACCGGAGAGCGATCCACCGCAAAATTAAGTAAATAATTAACTTTGCAGAAGTTACCTGCTCTGAAAAAATGTTAACATATGTTAAAGTTTAGTTAATCTGATAGTTAAATGGATTCTGTTACGATACGAAAAACCTTCCTGGATTTCTTCAAATCCAAAGACCATTGGATTTCTCCCTCAGCTCCTATGATCATTAAAGACGATCCGACGCTGATGTTTACCAATGCGGGAATGAATCAGTTCAAGGATATCTTCCTGGGAAATAAACCGGTAAAATACAAGCGGATAGCTGATACCCAAAAATGCCTGCGTGTATCGGGAAAACACAATGACCTGGAGGAGGTAGGGATCGACACCTATCATCATACGATGTTTGAGATGTTAGGGAACTGGTCATTCGGAGACTATTTCAAGAAAGAGGCCATCGAATGGGGATGGGAACTGCTTACTAAGGTTTATGGGATTGATAAGGACCGGTTGTACGTGACGGTTTTTGAAGGGGACGAAAAAGAGGGATTGGAACAGGATCAGGAATCGTTAGGATTCTGGAAAAAGATAGTTCCGGAGGATCGTATCTTATTTGGCTCTAAGAAAGATAATTTCTGGGAGATGGGCGATACCGGTCCCTGCGGCCCCTGTTCTGAAATACATGTGGATATCCGTAATGAACACGACCGGAAAAAAATCTCCGGAAAGGAATTGGTCAATAAGGGGAATCCGCTGGTAATAGAGATCTGGAACCTTGTCTTTATCGAATTTAACCGGAGAACCGACGGAAACCTTGTTCCCTTACCCGCAAAGCATGTCGATACCGGAATGGGATTCGAACGTCTTTGTATGATCCTTCAAAAGAAGCAATCAAATTACGATACCGATATTTTCCAGCCCGTCATCCGGGAACTTTCTTCAAAAGCAGGCATCCCCTATGGATCCGATCCGAAAGCAGACATCGCTATGCGGGTGGTGGCGGATCACCTGCGAGCTATATCGTTTTCCATTGCCGACGGACAACTCCCCTCTAATGTAAAAGCCGGATACGTGATCCGGCGTATTCTTCGCCGGGCGCTCCGGTACGGATATACGTTCCTCAACCTGAAAGAACCCTTCATACATGAACTTGTCCCGGTACTGGTACAGAATATGGGCGGTGTTTTCCCGGAGTTAAAGGCGCAGGAAAAGCTGATCACCCATGTGATCCTGGAAGAAGAATCGTCCTTTTTGAGAACCTTATCAACAGGGATACAGCGGTTCAATGCCTATATTGCTCAACAGAAATCCCCGGAAAAGAATAAAAACGGCAAGATCCCTGATCCTGCCACTGGTATAATAGATGGCTCATTTGCCTTTGAGCTTTACGACACCTATGGTTTTCCCATCGACTTGACGCTACTGATGGCACGGGAACATGGATGGTCGGTCGATATGACAGGATTTGAAAAAGGACTCGCCGGGCAAAAAGTCCGTTCGCGCAAGGCTGCATCCGTGGAGGCATCCGACTGGACCATCTTACAGGATAACAATTTTTTATCGCAATTTGTGGGTTATGACACCTTATCGGTCGACACCGACATCATAAAGTACCGCAAAGTCACCAATAAGGGAGAAACACGGTATCAGATCGTTCTTAGAAAGACTCCGTTTTATGCCGAGTCTGGCGGACAGGTCGGCGACCGGGGTTGGCTCATTTCCGGAAACGAAAAAATTGAAATAATCAATACGGTCCGGGAAAATGAACTCATCATTCACATTTCCGGTAAACTATTCAAAGGAGATGCTCGATCGGTTAAAGCCGTAGTGGATGAAGAAAAACGGCGACAAACGGCAAATAACCATACCGCCACTCATCTCCTCCATGCTGCTCTGCGGCAGATCCTTGGCAAGCATGTTGAACAAAAGGGATCGCTGGTCGATGAAAACAGGTTGCGGTTCGATTTTACCCACTTTGCAAAAATGACCCCGGAGGAGATCTATCAGGCAGAAAAGTTAGTAAATCTTAAGATCCGTGAAAATATTTCCCTCCGTGAAGAACGGTCGTTACCGATCGGAAAGGCAAAAGAGATGGGCGCGATGGCGCTTTTTGGTGAAAAATATGGTGATCTCGTAAGAGTCATTGTCTTTGATAAGGATTTTTCCATCGAATTATGCGGAGGCACTCATGTTATGGCAACAGGGCAGATTGGTCAGATGAAGATCATATCCGAGGGAGGTATTGCCGCCGGCATTCGCCGTATCGAAGCCATCACCGCGGAAAAAGCGGAAATGTACTGGGAGGAAAGGCAACAGCTTATCGATGCCCTGGAGGAGATACTGAAGAATCCTAAGGATCTGGTAAAAAGTGTTAAGACCCTGTTGGAAGAGAACCAGGTCCTCAAGAAACAGATCTCGGAATCATTTAAGATCAAGTTGGAGCAGTTGAAAGAATTGCTGAAGACGAAAGTTCAGCAAATCAATGGCATCAACTTTCTGGCCGTTAAAGTCGATCTGGATGCAGAACAGACAAAGAATCTCGGATGGGAACTGAATAAAGAAATCCCCGACCTTTTTCTTCTCCTTGCCAACGAAAGCGATGGGAAAGCCGGGTTGACCCTATTGTTTTCTGAGAACCTCGTGAGCAGCCGCAAGCTGGATGCAGGAAAGATCATCCGGGAACTTGCCGGGGAGATCAAAGGAGGAGGCGGCGGGCAACCTCATATAGCTACTGCCGGAGGAAAGGATCCTGCCGGAATCCCGGCCGCATTGGAAAAAGCAAAAAAATTTATCCCTGATAAATAAAGATTAAAACAGACAAGAAGCAAAAGTTATGACAACCAAAGAAATTGCGGAAGATATCAGTAAGTATTGCCGGGAGCATGCCGACCCTGCTCTTGTTCAGAAATATTCACGCTATTTTAAAGACGGATATAACGGATGGGGATTGCCCCATGATCTTTTTGAAGCAAAAGCCGCTGAAATACTTGCGCTCCCCGGAATGAACATCGCCCGGATCCTTCAGCTGGCACGGATACTGGTAAAATCACCAAAATATGAAGAGGTCAGCATACCAATAATGATGACGCTAAAACTGAATAAAGAGTGGCCTCCTTCAATTTTTAAATCCGTGGAAGAATGGTTTACCCTCGGAATAACCAATTGGGCACATACCGACTATATTTCCGGAGAGATCATCGCCCTCCTTTTCAAAAAAAATCTGATCACCATCGAGACGATCGGCGACTGGAGATTTGCAAAGAACAAATTCCAGCGAAGGGCAGCGGTTGTTTCATTGATCAAACCCATGAAGCTTTCATCAGATTTCAAACCTTTTTTCGATTTTATTGATCCCATGATGACCGACCCGGAGCGGGAAGTTCACCAGGGATTGGGATGGTTCCTTCGTGAAACCTGGAAAAAACAACCGGAACCTGCCGAAGCATTCCTTTTCAAATGGAAAGAAACCGCCGCCCGTCTGATTTTCCAGTATGCGACAGAAAAAATGACCCCTGAAGAAAAAGCGCGTTTTCGCAGAACCAAATAATTATTTTTAGTTAATGAAGATCCGGTCTTTTGAAGAAATCAGCAATAATGCATGGCCAGCTCTGCAATCCGTGCAATACGACGGCTGGCTTCTCCGGTTCGCGAACGGAGTGACCAAACGGTCGAATTCGGTCAATCTCCTGTACCCCTCAACCCTGGATACTGAAAAAAAAATTGACCATTGTGAAGAGCTCTTTGCATTAAAAAACATCCCGGCTACATTCAAGATCACCGCAATCGCCGATCCGGCCGATATCGATGACCGGCTTGAAAAACGGGGCTATTATGTCCATTCGACGGTCTCCTTCCAGGTTGCTGATCTGAAACAGAAAAAAATCCATTCAGATCCGGAAATAGTGGTCACTTCCGAATTTGAAGAGAGGTGGATCGAAGATTTCATTCGCATGAACGACTTTGATCCCAACTCGAAACCTACCTATACCGCCATCATGCAGCAATTATTTACTCCGAAATGCATGGTTTCCATCAGGGATGGAAATAAAACCATCGGGGTTGGTCTTGGAGTGACCGAAAGAACATACCTGGGTTTATTCGATATCGTGATCGAAAAGCAATACAGAAATAAAGGACTGGGCGCCCGGCTGGTGAACAGCATCCTTCGGTGGGGCATCCGGAATGGCGTAGAAACTGCCTATCTCCAGGTCCTGACTCAAAACCTTCCCGCGCAGAAACTGTATGCCAGCCTTGGTTTTAAAGAAATTTACCGCTACTGGTACCGGATGCGGAAAGCCTGATTATAAATTCCGGGCCTCTTTTTTCAACTCCTCCAGGGCAATGGTAATGGGATGTTTTTCCTTTTCAAGAGAAAACTGAAGAATAATTCGCGCCAGCTCCGACGACGAACCATCTTCTTTTACATTCTCTGCAGCCTGATTGATCATCCTGATAGACTCCTCCTTGGCATTTTTAACCAGTTCCCACGACCCGGGAGAGACATAGATCTGCTGTGAAAGGTTATATTCGAACTCATCGCGGATGGTCTTTACCAGGAGCGACTGCAGCTGGGCCGAGGTAAGATCCGCTTTGTTCAAACGAAGGATCAGGGTCGACGGAAAGATCCTTTCAAGGAAAAGAACGATACGTTCAAAAGCCTGTAACTTTAAAGGAAGGAGGATCTTCTGACGGTCGTCCTGCGAAACCGGTAAACCCGGTTTCTTTGCCTGAGAAAAATAGTATCGTAAAAGGATCCACGCTCCGGTAAAAACCAGCAGGATGGTCAGAATAATTATGATCAGATGATAGAAAAATAAAGAGGGCATAAGAAATTCATTTATTAACAAAAATACCAAAAAACTTTGTAATTTTGCCTTTTTTTCAAAAACTTCATTTTCACCAACTTATGATAACACTTTCGAACAGAATCCAGTATTTGTCAGAATCAGAAACCCTCGCCATGTCACGAAAAAGCCGTGAGCTGAAGGCAGCGGGTCATGATGTAATTAACCTTAGTCTCGGGGAACCCGATTTTCATACTCCCGATTATATCAAGCGTGCAGCAAAAGAAGCACTCGATCAGAATTATACTTTTTATTCGCCGGTTGCCGGATATGAAGATCTGCGGAAAGCCATCTGTGTTAAGTTAAAAAGAGACAACAATCTTGATTTCGAATCCAACCAGATCGTCGTTTCAACCGGCGCCAAGCAATCCATAGCCAATGTGGTACTCAGTCTTGTCAACCCCGGCGACGAAGTATTATTACCTGCCCCATATTGGGTATCCTATAAGGAGATCGTGAAGGTTGCTGAAGGGAAGTCGGTCTTTATTCCTGCCTCCATCGATCATGAATTTAAAGTGACTCCCGGACAAATCGAAGCAGCGATCACTCCGAAAACCCGTTTACTGATCTTCAGCTCCCCCTGTAATCCGACGGGTTCTGTTTATACCCGCGACGAATTAAAAGCCATCGCCGAAGTGATCGCAAAGCATCCCGGAATTTATATCATTGCCGACGAGATATATGAACATATCAATTTTGTCGGGAAGCATGAAAGTATCGGACAGTTCGGCTTTATTAAAGATCGGCTGATCATTATCAACGGCGTCTCGAAGGGTTTTGCCATGACCGGCTGGCGGATCGGATACCTGGCAGCCCCGATGGAAATTGCAAAAGCATGCGATAAACTGCAGGGGCAATTCACCTCCGGAGCTTCCACTATCGCCCAGAGAGGTGCACTTACCGCCGTTCTCAATGATCCAAAGACTTCCCCCGAACTGAAAGAGATGCAACAGGCATTCCGCGAACGGAGAGACTTGCTGATGTCACTGCTTTCAAACATTCCCGGAATGATCCTGAATCATCCGGATGGCGCTTTTTATCTATTCCCTGATATCTCCTACTACTTCGGAAAATCGGACAAAAATCTGCGTATCAACAACAGCAATGACCTCTGTATGTACCTGTTGAATAAAGTCTTTGTCGCAGTTGTCCCCGGTGATGCTTTTGGTGATCCCCGTTGCCTGCGGATCTCTTATGCCACCAGCAAAGATAAACTTACCGAGGCCGTAAAGCGGATCAAGAACGCGCTGGCCGATTTGAAATAATGATTCCTTTCCAACCTGCATTTTTTACTGAAAATCCGGATGGAAAATAGAAAATTTAATATATCGATGACCATAAAAGATCTACTACGACAACCCTAAATATCTAATATCATGATGATCAATAAAAAACTCAAAAACTGGGTGAACGAATGGGCACTGTTGTGCCAACCCGATTCCATTCATTGGTGCGATGGTTCCGACAAGGAAAATCAGGATTTACTCGACTTAATGGTAAAGTCGGGCATGGCGGTCCGTCTGAATGAGACCAAACGGCCAAACAGCTATTATTTCCAGAGCGATCCGAGCGATGTTGCCCGCGTCGAGAACCGCACCTTCATCTGTTCGGAAAAGAAAGAAGATGCAGGTCCCACCAATAACTGGATGGCTCCGAAAGAGATGAAAACAATCCTTACTGAAATGTACCGGGGATGTATGAAAGGACGAACAATGTATATCATTCCTTTCAGCATGGGACCCCTCGGATCAAAAATTGCACATATTGGCATTCAGATCACCGATTCACCTTATGTAGTTGTGAACATGCGTATTATGACACGGATGGGTGAAAAGGTGTTGGAGATCCTTGGGGAAGATGACTTTGTTCCATGCATTCATTCTGTCGGCGCTCCTTTAAAGCCGGGTCAGAAAGATGCCAAATGGCCCTGTGCTCCCATCGATAAGAAATATATTTCTCACTTTCCGGAAACAAACGAGATCTGGTCTTTCGGAAGTGGTTACGGCGGAAATGCACTCCTTGGAAAAAAATGCTTTGCCCTCAGGATTGCTTCCGTGATGGCTCGCCGTCAGGGTTGGATGGCCGAACATATGCTGATCACCGGGATCACCAATCCCCAGGGAGTCAAACGGTACATTGCTGCCGCTTTCCCGAGCGCCTGCGGCAAGACGAACCTTGCCATGCTGATACCAAGTATTCCGGGATGGAAAGTGGAAACCGTCGGTGATGATATCGCCTGGATGAAATTCGGCGAGGATGGTCGTTTATATGCGATAAATCCTGAGGCAGGGTTTTTCGGAGTAGCACCGTATACCTCCATGGAAACCAATCGGAATGCCATGCTTTCCTGTAAATCCGATTCTATCTTTACCAATACTGCCCTCACACCCGATGGAGATATCTGGTGGGAAGGAATAGGGAGCGAAATTCCATCCGGGTCGATTACCTGGACGGATGAAGTTTATAACCCCTCGTCCGGCAAACCGGCTGCCCATCCGAATGCCCGGTTCACTGCTCCGGCCCGTCAATGTCCGGTTATCGACAAAGATTGGGAAAATCCAAAGGGTGTTCCAATCTCAGCTTTTCTTTTCGGAGGTCGTCGCCCCGGTACCGTCCCCCTGGTCTATGAATCTTTCGACTGGAATCATGGCGTATTTCTAGGTTCCATCGTGGGATCTGAAGTGACCGCTGCAGCACTCGGACTGAAAGCAGGGGTTCGCCGCGATCCTTTCGCCATGCTCCCCTTCTGCGGATACCATATGGGCGATTATTTCGGCCATTGGGTGAATATCGGCGCTCATGCTCCCGACAAGACAAAACTTCCCCGGATCTTCAATGTCAACTGGTTCCGTAAAGGATCCGATGGTAAATTCCTGTGGCCGGGCTACGGCGATAACATTCGCGTGCTGAAGTGGATCTTCGAACGGGTCGAAGGATCCGCCGAAGCAGTCGAGACTCCCATCGGATATGTTCCGTCTAAAAATGCCATCGACGTTTCCGGTCTTCCGGGTCTCAGCGAAAAGATGGATGATATCCTGAAAGTTGATAAAACGGAATGGCTGAAGGAATGTGAACTGATTGCCGAACATCAGGCGATCTTCGGCGATCGTCTTCCTGCTGAGATGACCCGGCAGTTCCAGAACCTGAAGAAACGACTCGAAAAATAAATGCCAAAGAAATCCGGAATATATACCAAAGGCGGCGATCAGGGAAAAACCTCCCTGCTGGGAGGCACCCGTGTGCTGAAAAGCCACGACCGGCTTGAAGCATACGGGAACCTTGATGAGCTGAATTCCTTTATCGGTCTGATCCGGGATCAGAAAATTAATGTACATTACCGGGATATACTGATCCGGATCCAGGCAAACCTTATGACCATGGAAAGCCTGATCGCCAGAGATCCCGACAAACAAATCCATGGCCTCCCTGTCCTGAAAGAGGAGGATATTACGCTGCTCGAAGAAGAGATCGACTCCATGGATATGGAATTATCACCCCTCCGGTCGTTTATCATACCGGGTGGCAACATTGCCGTATCCACCTGCCATGTTGCCAGAACTGTTTGCCGGCGTGCAGAAAGATCGGTGGTCAGACTCGACCAGAACCAACCAGTTGAAGAAATAATAATCCGGTATTTAAACCGTTTATCGGATTATCTCTTCGTACTGGCAAGAAAAATTGCAAAAGATATAAGCGCTGAAGAGAAGATGTGGAATAAAGGAAAAGATTTCACTTGATATTTTGATTTTATTTTTTATACTTTTGCAGGAATTTAAATAAAAGCTCAGGAAACCAATGTACTGGACACTTGAATTGGCCTCCAAACTTGAAGATGCGCCCTGGCCTGCCACTAAGGACGAGTTAGTTGACTGGGCAATCAGGTCGGGTGCTCCGCAAGAAGTGATAGAAAACCTTAGAGAAATTGAGGATGAAGGCGAATCTTACGAACGTATCGAAGATATCTGGCCGGATTATCCCACCAAAGACGACTTCTTTTTCCACGAAGACGAGTACTGAAAAATTATAATTCGTTGGTATTTGGTTTATTCATTACCCGGAAAACCATTCCATCTGCTATTTTTTAATCTTCTTCCCTTTTAAAGAAGGAAAAATTTACGCTTCCGTATTCGCGCCTGTTCGAAAAGCGAGGATGTTGATCGAAACGATATTTTGCCGGATGCTCCAGGATGAATAATCCGCCCGGCTTAAGAATGGATGTCTCAAATATGAGATCGGGTATAGTTTCAAGATCAGCCATATCGTATGGCGGATCAGCAAAAATCAGGTCGAAGGAGGTTGTGGGAGCCCTGAGAATCTGAAAAACATTGGCACGGACCACCCTCAGGTTATCGATACCGAATTCTCTGGAAACCTTCCTGATAAAATCGATGCACCGTGGATTTTGATCAATGGCAGTGACAGACTGCGATCCCCGGGAGATAAATTCGATGGAGATGTTTCCCGTTCCCGTGAACAGGTCGAGAACGTTCACCGTTTCGAAATCGATCAGATTGGTCAGGACATTAAATAATGCCTCTTTTGCAAAATCGGTGGTCGGACGAACCGGAAGATTGGATGGCGGACGGAGTTTCCTTCCCCGGAATTTTCCGCTTACGATCCGCATGATACAAAGTTTAAAAGCGGGTAAAAAGAATGCGGTGGTAATTCGTTGAACACAGGACTGAATTGAAAATTCTCGCTTTGACGTCCGAATTCGCAATGACGGATATAACGCTGCAACAGTTCACACAGGTTCGAATTCAGCTCTGCCTTTCCCAGTAGAACCACAGGAATGGTTTCGGGATTAATATTCAACTGTTCCAGTACGAAAATTAAATAATAGGCGATATCTTCCTCATTCAGGTAAGGGAAAGAATTAAAATAACTCATCCGGCGGCCGTCGAACAACATCAGATCAAAGCTCTTCTCTCTCAGATGAAGAAAGACACGCTCCGCATTGATCCGGTTCTTATAATTGATCATGACCGATTCGATCAGGATCGACGAAAGGTGGTGGATCCGTGAATCGGGGTAAATGCCTGCCATGGCTTCTGCCGTTGAAACAGGGACAGAGAACACATTGTAATTGTCCATTAACACCAGATGGTCGGAGAAGGGCTTTTCATCCGGACCAGAACTGAAATTGAACTTCAGGTAATCTTCCAGGTCATTGGGATCATAAAGCGGCCCCGGGATCAGGGTGCTCTTTTTCCCTTCATAGGCAATTTTTACCGATTTGTACGATTTGATCAGCCAGGGTATTTCCGTTACAACATCGTTTAAAAAATCATGAAAGGCGATCTTCTTCCCCGGACTTTCATGAAATTCATTTCGTTTGATCTGCTGGATCCCTAAGAATTTATTCCGGTAATAATCGAGGATGCAAACTGTTAAACCCGATTCATTGAACTGTATGAACAATCCGTAATTTTTTGTTTCCTGAATAGAAAATGTTTCATCCAGTTTACTGAGGGTAACGGTAAAACGATCGGACATACCTATCAAACGATAAAGACAAACACCAGATTGATGACAATGATAATAAGAAAACTGGAAATAAGAAATTTCCAGGCACTTTTCCCTGCAAAAAAACAACCATAAAGAAGCTTCAGTACATTATTGCTGATGATCGCCTGCAAGGTGGCCATCGCAATGGCATCCATCGATACGCTGTATGTTCCCTGAAAAAGGTTGATAAGGAACGGATCGATATCCGTAAGACCAACGATGTACGAAAGAACATTCAATCCCATGGCCCCGTAATGGGTTATTACAAGATAAGTAATAAAAGAAAATGCCACGTACAGAGCTGTAAAGATCAGTGCCACTTTGAACTCAAGCGGATTTTTATCTGCCGTCAGATCCTGGTCAAAGACGCCGTAAGTCTTGTTTTTAAATAAAAGAATTACCGTTCCGGTCGCGGCAGAAACCAGGAACAGAATGATAAAAAATGGCCAGATTTGATAAAACAGCGATTGGGTAAAAATGAAGATCAGGATCAGGATCCGAAGGTACATCATGGAAGTGGCAAAAAGGATCCCGGCCATGTACTGCTTCAGGTTCTGAGGTTCTCTTTTGCTCTTCTTGGCAAGGATGATCGTTGTGGCAGTACTGCTGTACAGCCCTCCAAGGATCCCTGACAGGACGATGCTGGCTTTTTTGAAAACGAATTTCTTCAGCAGATAGCTGAAATAAGAGATGGATGATATGACCACGATGGCCAGCCATATCTTATAGGGTGTAAGACTCAAACCCGGCATAAAGACTTCATCAGGAATAATAGGAAGGATCACTCCGGCAATGACAAGAAATTTGGCAAGCGTCAGAAATTCGTAACGGTCAAATTTCTGAGAAAGACTGACAAAGCTTTCTTTTAGCTCAGTGATGATGAGTACGGTCACGATGATCAGTAAAACCATCCATAAGGGTTGTGTCAGGATGAGTGGCCCGATGCAATAGGTGATAAGCGCGATCAGGATCGTGGTGGCACCATAATCTTTGAATTCCTTAATATGAAAGAAATAGGAAATGGAAAAAATGACCGAAATGATCAGGCCACCCCCCATGAACAAAGCCGCCCGTTCCCTGTCGAGAAGAAACAGGATAAAACCTAAGATACCGATGAAAGTAAATGTACGGTCGGTGCCGAACGTATGACCGGCATCGTTGGTCAGGCTATGAATCCGGCGCTGGGAAAGTCCAATTAATAAAGAGAAAACCGTGACCAGGATAAAGTTGATCAGGTTGTGCGGAATATTTGGAAATGGTTGCATAGTAGCTATATTCAAAAGGTAAAAAAGAACATCTGTTATCAACCGCCCGGAAACCTATATCGCCGACGAAGCGCGCGTTGATCCCGACTCTGTCAGCACACCTGTGATCTCCCGGTACTCCGGGATCTCTTTCAGAAATTTAAAGGTCTTCGTCCGGTGATCGATCCGGCATGCATAATGCTGCAGCCCATTCGTGACGACCAGAAAACCGACGGTAAGCGACATGTTATACATCGCTACCTGGTCGAAGACATCCTGCGTAATTTCCACCTCCGGGGCTTTACATTCAACAACAAGACATGGATTCCCAGCGGTATCATATACAAGAATGTCACTTCGTTTCTTCAACCGGTTATAGGTCAGTGAGCCTTCAACTAAAATCACCGCCGGCGGATATCCCTTTTGGGTGACCAGGAAATTCAGAAAATGCTGCCTGACCCATTCTTCCCGGGTCAACCTTACAAATCTCCTGCGAAAGGGATCAAAGATCTCTTCTTTCCCGCTCCGGTTTTGCCGGATGCGGATCCCGAAAGCCGGTAAGTTCAACTTCTGCATTATCCTTTCATTACAAACATACACAAAAATCTGACAAATCGTTATCTTTGTCAACATTCCTGCGCTCTGAACGAAAAAATCCTGATTTGCATGAAGACTAAAAAAGAGATCATCGACGATTGGTTACCAAGATATACGGGAACCTCGCTGGGTGAATTTGGTGAATTCATACTCCTGACCAATTTCAGCCTGTATCTCGAACTTTATTCAAAATGGTTCAACACTCCCATCATGGGTAAATCGAAAGCCATGCCGAGTGTCACCTGGGGTAAGATAACCCTGATCAACTTTGGATTGGGCAGTCCCAACGCGGCAACCATCATGGATCTGCTGGGAGCTGTTAAACCCAGGGCTGCATTGTTTCTGGGAAAATGCGGGGGATTGAAGAAAAAATGTAAAATGGGCGACCTGATTCTACCGATTGCCGCTATCCGGGGGGAAGGGACCTCCGACGATTATTTCCCGGAACGGGTTCCGGCACTGCCGGCATTCAACCTGCAAAAGATCATTTCGAACACCATCCAGAACCACAAAAAAGACTACTGGACAGGAACGGTTTATACCACCAACCGGAGGGTCTGGGAATTTGATGAGCAATTCAAGTCGTACCTGCGAAAAACAAGGGCTATTGCCATCGATATGGAAACTGCTACTCTTTTTTCAGTGGGATTTGCAAATCAGATCCCGATCGGCGCTTTATTGCTTGTTTCCGATCAACCGATGGTTGCCCGCGGAATAAAGACGCAGGAAAGCGATAGAAAAGTCACGGAAAAATTTTCCGAAGAACATCTGCAGATCGGTATTGATACCATGAATGATCTGATTGATCATAAACTAAAAGTCAAACACCTCCGGTTCGATTAAAAAGGATCCGCGTTCCGCCATTTCGGATGCTAAACCGTCTTCACTATGGCTGTGAAAAATGAAATTAGTTATAACCAGATACTCCGTGATCTGAAAAACCAGATCTATTATCCGGTTTATTTTCTGTTCGGTGAAGAATCTTATTTCATCGATGCGATATCTGATCTTATTGAACGTACGGTGCTGAATGAACAGGAGAAGGAATTCAACCAGACGATACTTTACGGCAAAGATGCCAGCGTACCGGTGATCATCAGCTATGCCAAACGATTCCCGATGATGGCCAATTACCAGGTACTGATCGTTAAAGAGGCCCAGGAACTGGAGGATATCGAAGATCTGCAGCCCTATTTTGAAAACCCGCTGAAATCAACTATACTCGTGATCTGCTATAAATATGGAAAACTCGACCGGCGGAAAGGGTTGTACAAATCGGTGGAAAAAAACGGAGTGACCTTCGAATCCGCAAGGCTCTATGACAACAAGATCCCCGATTGGATACACGAATATCTTCATGAAAAGAATTGCACCATTTCTCAGAAGGCAGCGGTTCTTCTGACGGAATACCTGGGGAATGACCTGAGTAAAGTGGTCAATGAACTGAATAAATTACTGATCAATATCCCGGTCGGCTCAGAGATCACGGAGGAGTACGTAGAAAAAAATATCGGGATCAGTAAGGATTATAATGTGTTTGAACTGCAAAAGGCGCTGGTTAAAAAAGATGTTTTGAAAGCCAACCAGATCATCAGGTATTTTGCCGCCAACCCCAGAGAAAATCCGCTTGTCAAGGTGATTCCCATTCTCTCCTCTTTCTTCTCCCGGATCCTTACCTATCATTATCTGAAGGATAAAACAAAGAATTCCATTGCGGCAGCGCTCTCGGTCAATCCGTTTTTCGTTTCCGATTACCAGCAGGCTGCAAAAACCTTTTCACCGGGGAAGGTAATTAGGGTTATTTCCTTGCTTCGTGAATACGATTTAAAAGCAAAAGGAATGGATAATATTTCAACCCCCGATGGTGAACTGATGAGAGAACTGATCTTTAAGATCCTGCATTAATCTTTGTCTACCCGGTAATTAAATTCTTTCGAACGATAAGTGTCCTCTATAAGAGAGTGATATCGCTCCTGAATGAATTTGCGGCGGAGTTTCAAGGTTGGCGACAGTTCGCCGGAAACTACGGTCCATGAATCAGCGATCAGTCTGAATTTCTTGATTTTTTCTGTTTGTCCGAGATCAAGGTTTATCTGTTCCACCTCCTGACGGAATCGTTTGATGATACGAATATTCCGTATTGTCTTTTCCGGAGTGGTGAAAGTAATATGTTTGACGGCACACCAGTTTTTGAGATGCTCAAAATTCGGGACGATCAGGGCTGCTACATATTTCCGGTTTTCACCAATGACAAGGATATGTTCGATAAAAGGGGATTCCTTAAAGTGCTGCTCGATCACCTGCGGGGCAATATATTTCCCTGAGGATGTTTTAAAGATCTCTTTTTTCCGGTCGGTGATCTTCAGATACCTGCCGTCTTCCAATTCCCCGATATCGCCGGTATGGAACCATCCCTCTTCATCAATCACCTCTTTGGTCCTTTCCGGCCGGTTGTAATACCCGAGCATAATATTCGGTCCTTTACAAAGGATCTCGCTATCCCCTGCAAATTTCACTTCGACTCCGGGAAGGATTGATCCGACAGTTCCGAATTTCACTCCCCCCGGATCCAGATTAGAAACAGCAATTACCGGCGAGGTTTCCGTAAGACCATATCCTTCAAGAAGCGGTATACGTGCTGCCCAGAATATCCTGGCCAGCCTCGGATGAAGCGACGCACCTCCGGAAACGATCAACTTTAAATTGCCTCCAAGCATTTTACGCCACCGCCGGAATACAAGCATATTGGCAATCCATAATTTCAGATCATAAAACTTCCCGCGCTGATGGTTAAATTCAAATTTATGCCCCTGGCGGAGCGCCCAGAAAAAGACCGTTTTGGCAGGACCTATCAGGTTTCTTCCCCTGGCGACGATACGGTTATAGATCTTTTCCAGTAAGCGGGGTACACAGGCAAAGGTATGCGGATTTATCTCCCTGAGATATTCCCCGATCTTTTCAAAGCTTTCACAATAATATACCGACATCCCGCTGTATTGGTAAAGATAATTAAGCATCCGCTCATACACATGACACAACGGAAGGAAGCTCATGGCCCGGTGGCCGGAATCGAAAGCGGGAATTTTGGCACATTCGGTAAAGTTCGATATAAAATTTCTGTGCGAAAGCATCACTCCTTTCGGCCTTCCGGTGGTTCCCGATGTATAAATGATGGTGGCAAGATCGTCCGGACGAATGGATTGTTTGATCGTCTCCAATATCGCAGGATTGGGATGTTTTTTTCCTTTTTCAAGGATCTCTCTCCAGTTGCCGGCTCCCCTGACCCTCGTAATCGTAAAGATCTTTTTAAGATTGGGAATCTCCTGGCTGAGCCTGGATATCCTGTTATAGATCTCTGCGTCGGATACGATGAGGTATTCAATCTGTGAATCATTTAAAATATACCGGTAATTGCCAGCGCTTACCGTTGGATAGATCGGCACCTGGACCGCTCCCGACAGCAGGATGCCCATATCCAGAAAATTCCATTCCGGGCAATTGTAAAGGATCGTTCCGATCTTTGTCTCACGCTGAATCCCCAAAGCCAGAAATCCCAATGCGATCTCCTGTGAAATCCTGATATAATCCTCCGAAGAATATGGGATCCATTTTCTATCTTTTCGCGACAGAAAAGCGTCCGTTTTGCCCGGGTACTTTTCCCGGTACAGATCCAGAAGGTCGAAAATCCTTGAAATTTCAGCCATCTACTAGTCCGATTTTGTTATTTGAACAGGCCTTCTATACGCTCTTTGTATTTCCTGGTGATAAAGTTTCTTTTCAGCTTCAGTGTCGGGGTGATCTCTCCTGTTTCGAACGACCATTCCGTACTCAGGAGCTCCCAGCATTTGATCTTTTCCGTATCTCCGAAAAATTTATTGTATTTGTTGATCTCCACCTGGAAACGTTTCCGGATCCTGGGAAGACGGAGCATCTCTTCATTGGTCGTATAGGGAACTTCCTTCACTTCACACCAGGCTTTTAAAAAAGTAAAATCCGGTACGATCAACGCACCGGCAAATTTCTGGTTCTCTCCGACCACGATAAGCTGATCGATGAACAACGACTCCTTGAATTTATCTTCAATGAGCTGCGGACTGATATATTTTCCAAAAGAGGTCTTGAACATCTCTTTTTTTCTGCCGGTTATCTTTAACTGACCTTCAGGTTCGATGTTTCCCAGATCACCGGTATGGAACCATCCTTCTTTGTCGACCGCTTCCATAGTTTGCTCCGGGTCCTTATAATAACCTTTCATAACGTTGGGACCTTTACACAGGATCTCCCCGTCGTCGGCGATCTTTACCGTAACACCGCGAAGTACAGGACCGACGGTCCCGAATTTGATCCCATGCTCACTGAAATCGCTTACCGCGATCACCGGCGATGTCTCCGTAAGCCCGTAACCCTCCAGAATATGTATTCCTGCGCAGGAAAATAACCTCGAAAGCCGGGGCTGGATCGCCGCTCCGCCCGATACGATGATATTGATCTTCCCGCCCAACGCTTCTCTCCACTTCACATAGATCAGCTTATCGTATAGCTTCCGTTTTAATTCATATACCCATCCGTTTGCTCCTTTCAGTTCATATCGCAGGGCCAGGTGCAAGGCCCAGAAGTAAATCCACCGCTTTATTCCCTTCTGCTTATGCCCGACGGAGAATAACCTGTCATAGATCTTTTCAAGGAGCCGGGGTACCGTTGTAAGGATCTCCGGTTTCACCTCTTTCATATTCTCAGTAATCATTCCGATGTTCTCCGCATAGTATATGGAAATGCCAAGATACTGGTACATGTAATTCATCATGCGTTCATAAACATGGCATAATGGAAGATAACTGACCGCTTTTGATTCTTCGCCAAAGGGAGGGATATATGAAACACCAATAAAGTTGGAAACAAGATTTGCATGCGTCAGCATGACCCCTTTAGGATTACCTGTAGTTCCTGAAGTATAAATGATCGTGGCAATATCCTGCGGGGTAACCGCTGATTTTCGCTTTTCAAGAAGCTCCCTGTTTACATTTTGCTTTCCCAGTTCGATCAGGTCACTGAGTTGCTTGTACTCTTCATTGGCTTTAAAAGTGTATATCTCCTGAATGTGAGGGATCGTAGGGATTATATGTTCGATTTTTCGTAGTAGCTCCTTCCCCAGGATAAAGATCACCCTTACCTCGGCATGTTCAAGAATGAAAGAGTAATCGGATTCGCTGATGGTAGGATAGATCGGAACATGAATAGCTCCGATCTGCTGGATGGCCATGTCGACGAAATTCCATTCTGCACGATTAACACTGATCTGTGCGATCCTGTCGCCGGGCTGAATTCCCAGGGCAAGAAATCCATAACTTATGTTGTCGACAATTTCCCGGTACTGCTTGATGCTGTACTTTGCCCACTGACCATTTTCCTTAGATGCAATTACATCGTCTTTTGGCTTAAAGCTCTGCTCATAATGAGGTAAGAGATCGAAAATACGGGTTACTTCCATTTTATTTTTTTTGATCAATTTAAACGGTTGTGAAATATTCATCCCGACACCGTTTATACAAATCGTGATGATATAACTGACATTTCATTCGACATCAAAAGTAATAATTATAAATATATTACCCGTTCATCAGGTTACTGTTTGTAAAAAAACCTGGACAATATACAGTGAAATATCCATCCCAACATCGTTTATGCAAACCTCAGATGATAATAATGGATATTCCATGTGACCAATGAAATATAAAATTATTAACACATGAAATATCCATCCAAACATCGTTTATGCAAACCACGGATGATAATAATGGATATTCCATTTGACCATTAAAATCAAAAATTATTATCAAATGAAAAAGAGATGGCAAAGGAAGAGAATAAAGCCGGAGATCATCCGCGAGCCTGAATTGTGATCTTCTCAGGTCTTGTGAAAATGCATGGAGGAGGCCTGATCGGTGGGCATGATCACCAGGTCGTTGATATTTACATGTGCCGGCTGATTTGCACAATAAAACACCACCTCCGCAACATCCTCTCCTGATAGAGGGGTAAACCCCTTATAAACATTATCAGCCCTGGTTTTATCTCCCTTGAACCGGACCAGCGAAAATTCAGTATCCGCCGCCCCAGGGGCAACCTGGGTAACTTTTATTCCATAGGGAAGCAGATCGATCCTCATGCCTTTCGTTATGGCATCGACGGCAAATTTCGATCCGCAATAAACATTGCCGTTCGGATAGACTTCCCTGCCCGCGATGGAACCGATATTGATGATATGACCTTTCCCCCGGGCGACCATGAGCGGCGATACCACCCGCGTCATATACAGCAATCCTTTGACATTGGTATCAATCATCCGTTCCCAGTCATCGACAACTCCCTCGTGCACTGGATTCAATCCTACGGCCAGTCCGGCGTTATTGACAAGGATATCGATGGCTTTCCACGGTTCGGGCAAGGTTGAAATCGCATGTTCAACTTCCGGTAACTTCCTGACATCAAAACACAAGGTCAGAACCTTCGATCCGAACTCTTTTTCCAGTCTTGTCTTCAGATCGTCAAGCCGTTCCTTTCGGCGACCGGTGATAATAATATCATCACCGGCGTGTGCGAACCGGGTTGCAATTGCTTTCCCAAATCCCGAGGTGGCCCCCGTAACAAGAATGATCCTCTTCATCAATATTTACTTTTCTTCTGGTTTTTATAATGATATTGTGATTACGTCATTTTTTCTTCAACCCACTTCCTGGCATTGACAAACGCTTCGATCCAGGGGGTGATCTCGTCATTCTTCCGGTTGGGCGGGTAATAAGCCCATTGCCACGGGAAGACCGAGTCTTCAAGGTGAGGCATGATGGCAAGGTGCCGGCCGTCGGCTGAGACAATTGCTGCTGCATCAAACTGCGAACCGTTCGGATTTCCGGGATAGTCGCTGTACCTGAATTTTGCAGGAATATGATAATTGCTCTCGCCGAGCGGAAAGTTGAATTTTCCTTCTCCGTGGGCTATCCAGATCCCCAGCCTGGAACCGGAAAGCGTCTTCAGCATCACCGAGTTGTTATCCTTGATCTCGAGTCCGACAAAAGTGCATTCAAATTTATGCGATTCGTTCCATGTCATCTTTGGTTGGATGGGATGTTCCGGGTAGATCAACCCTAACTCAACAAGCAATTGGCAGCCATTGCAAACACCCAGGCTGAGGGTATCCTTCCGTTGAAAAAAATTATATAGTGCCGTCTTTGCTTTTTCATTGTACTTAAATGCTCCGGCCCAGCCTTTTGCCGATCCCAGCACGTCGGAGTTGGAAAAGCCGCCTACAAAAGCAATAAGACTTACATCTTCCAGGTTTTCCCTTCCGCTGACCAGGTCGGTCATATGGATATCCTTTACATCAAAACCTGCCGTATATAAGGCATAGGCCATATCGCGGTCGCGGTTTACCCCCTTTTCACGGATGATGGCCGCTTTTATCCCGGTCGTGTTCCTCCGGTGCGGGTCAATCCCCAGGGTCGATGTCTTTCCCCGGAAATGAGAGGGAAATTTAAGGTCGAGAGGTTGTTTCTTATAATTCGTAAAACGATCCAGTGCAAATTTTTCACCACATTGTTTCCGGTCCAGGAGATAGGACGTCCTGAACCAGGTATCCCGGAGTTGATCAATGTCGAACCGGTACTTCCGGTTCCCGTTCCGGATGGTCAGAACCCTTTCCCTCGAAATTTTTCCGATCACCACCGCATTTAGGCTGTCTTTCCACCTTACGATTTCACTGTTTTTCATCTGAACGATCACTCCCGGGTTCTCACTGAAAAGGAGCTTGACAATATCGGATTCACCGAGCTTCGTCAGATCAGCATCGATACCGCCAACGGAATTTGCAAAGGTCATCTCCAACAGGGTAGTGATCAATCCGCCTGCCGAAATATCATGCCCTGCCAGGATCACTTTCTCCCCGATCATCTGCTGAACCGCATTAAATGCCTTTATAAAATGCGCTGAATCTTCGATGAGAGGCACTTCATCACCAAGCTGGTTTATTACCTGGGCAAAACTGCTCCCTCCAAGCTTCCGGCTCTCACCGGAAAAATCAATGAATACCAGCGATGAATCCGGATCATCGGCCAGAACCGGACCGGCAATATTTTTTACATCCATTACCTCTGCAACAGCAGAAACGATCACCGTTCCCGGCGAACAGACGACGGTACCGTCGGCATATTTCTGGGTCATTGAAAGAGAATCCTTTCCGGTCGGGATATTGACATTCAAGGCAATAGCAAAATCGCTGATGGCCTTGACTGCGGTATAGAGCCGCACATCTTCCCCCGGATTTTTACATGGCCACATCCAGTTGGCGCTCAGCGAAACACCTTGTAACCCGTGGGTCAGTGGCGCCCAGACCAGGTTGGTCAGCGCTTCGGCAACGGATAAGCGAGATCCGGCGCCCGGATCGATCAATCCCGCGGCAGGGGCATGACCCAGCGAGATGGCAATCCCTTTTTCTCCCTTGTGATCCAGAGCAGTCGCGCCCAGGTTATTCAGCGGTAACTGTATCACCCCGCAGGTTTGCTGCATGGCGATCTTTCCGCCGACTGCCCGGTCAACCTTATTCGTAAGCCAGTCTTTACAGGCAACCGACTCAAGCTGCAGGACCAGGTCAAGGTATTCCTCTACCTTCCCGGGATCATATACCAACGGCTGGTAATCATTATGAACGGTGTTATCGGAGAGGATGGTCTTAGGTGGTTTTCCAAAAAAATCCTCCACCCTGAGGTCAATAGGTTTTGACCCGTCGCGGCGATCTTCGAAAACAAACCGGTGGTCTCCCGTCGTTTTTCCCGCCAGATAGAAAGGCGCCCGTTCGCGTTCGGCAACCGTCTGCAGCAAACCGGCATGTTCGTGGTCGATCACCAGTCCCATACGCTCCTGCGATTCATTGCTGATGATCTCTTTATCGGAAAGCGTCGGATCGCCGATGGGCAGGGCATCAATATGTATTATCCCTCCAGTCTCTTCCACCAGCTCCGAGATGGAGTTCAGGTGGCCTCCTGCTCCATGATCGTGAACGGAGACGATCGGATTGGTGTCAAGCTCCGCCATCGCCCGGATGGCATTGAAAACACGTTTCTGCATTTCCGGATTGGAGCGCTGTACCGCATTCAGTTCGATGGAATTACCATATTCTCCGGTGGCCACGGAGGAAACAGCTCCTCCCCCCATCCCGATACGGTAATTGTCACCCCCCAGGATCACGATCGGCTGTCCGGCTTCAGGCGATGACTTCAGGCTATCGCCAGCCTTGGCATAACCCACTCCCCCGGCCAACATGATCACTTTATCGTATCCGTATTTCCTCTCTTCCGTGAAATGCTCAAAGGTGAGCACGGAACCACAGATCACCGGTTGTCCGAACTTATTTCCAAAATCACTCGCACCATTGGAGGCTTTGATAAGGATCTCTTCAGGATTTTTATAAAGCCACTTCCGTGCAGGGAAAACTGATTCCCAGGGACGTTCCTGGTTCAGGCGGGGATAAGAGGTCATGTAGACAGCCGTTCCGGCCATTGGGATGCTTCCTCTTCCGCCGGCCATCCGGTCGCGGATCTCGCCACCCGATCCGGTGGCAGCTCCGTTGAAGGGTTCAACGGTCGTAGGGAAATTATGGGTCTCCGCCTTGAGCGAGATCACCGATTGAATATCCCTGATCCGGAAATAGTCGGCCACATCCTGCCGGTGCGGAGCAAATTGTTCGATGAGCGGTCCTTTAATAAAGGCGACATTATCTTTATACGCCGATACCAGCAGGGAAGGATTTTCTTTTGCGGTTTTTTTTATCAGCGAAAACAACGATTCCGGCATTTCACGGCCATCGATAATAAAAACTCCGTTGAATATCTTATGGCGGCAATGTTCGGAATTGACCTGCGAGAAACCGAAAACTTCACTGTCGGTCAGCGGCCGGCCGAGCTTTTTGCTCAATCCGGTAAGATATCCGATCTCTTCCTCACTGAGCGCAAGTCCCTCCTGCCGGTTATATGCGATCAGGTCGGTGACATAAATGACAGGCTCCGGCATCTTTTCGATCCGGAATATCTTCTGGTCAAGCCCGTTGTAGACCTGCTGCAGCATCGGGTCAAACGGTTCTTCCCCCGATCTCTCTCCGTCCGGTAAATCAATCCGGGTAAATTCCTCGATCCGGAGTATGTTCTGAATACCCATATTCTGGGTGATCTCAACGGCATTGGTACTCCAGGGGGTGATCATCTCACGCCGGGGACCGCAGAAGGCGCCTTCCAAAGCAGTTCCGTCGATACAGTTTGCATCGCCTAACAGCCATTTGAGTTTTTCAATGTCGTCCCTGCCTGGTTTTTCACGGCTCTCAACAGCGTAATAGCGGGAGGAATTTTTGAAAAAAGTGATCATACAAAATGACAATTCAATATTTCACTTCAAATTACATCGGTATAGATCTTCCAACAGCCGGGCGGGACTGATAACTTTATCACTTTTCTGCACTCTCACGTTCCCAGAAATCTCTCCGCCTCAATGGCGGCCATACATCCCGACCCTGCCGCGGTGATCGCCTGCCGGTAATAAAAATCCTGGACATCGCCGGCGGCAAATACACCTTCAACGCTGGTTTTCGTCGATCCCGGTACCGTCTTGATATAACCCATCTCATTCAGTTCGATCTGATCGCGGAAAATCTTTGTATTGGGCCGGTGGCCGATGGCTACAAAGAATCCGGTGATTTCAAGGTTGCGGGTTTCTCCCGTTTTTACATTCCGTATCCGTACTCCATTCACTCCGTTCTTGTCGCCCAGGATCTCCTCCGTAACGCTGTCCCAGACCACTTCAATATTGGAAGTTCCGAACACTTTATGCTGCATGGCCTTGGAAGCGCGGAACTCATTCCGGCGGTGAATGAGGTAAACTTTTTTACATTGTTTGGCTAAGTAGGTCGCCTCTTCAGCGGCGCTGTCGCCTCCTCCCACAATGGCTACATCCTGCCCGCGGAAGAAAAACCCGTCGCAGGTGGCACACGCCGAGACTCCCTGCCCGGAATACTTTCGTTCCGATTCAAGACCCAGCCATTTTGCCGTAGCACCGGTTGCAATAATGATGGTTTCCGCAAGGATGGTCTTTCCGTCATCGGCATGCACCAGGAAAGGTCTTTTCGAGAGATTTACATCGGTGACGGTTCCGAAACGAACTTCTGCACCAAGGCGAACAGCCTGTCTTTTGATCTGTTCCATCATCACGGTACCCTCGACCCCGTCGGGGTATCCCGGGAAATTCTCGACAACGGTAGTGATCGTAAGTTGTCCTCCCGGTTGAATTCCTTCATAGAGAACAGGCTGCAGGTCAGCCCGGGCAGTATATATCGCAGCGGTATATCCGGCAGGGCCGGAACCGATGATCAGGCAACGTACTTTTTCAAAATCGTTACTCATCGTATTGATTCATTTTTTCGTTCGCAAAGGTAGGCAAAAAGAAAGGAAACCCCGGCCGGGAGTTGTGAACAGCGATATGAACAGTTATGAAGCCGGAAGAGGGGTATTACCGATGTTCAAGCATGAACCCGTACGTTTCCAGCGTCACCGTTTCCGTGAAATTCTCCACGGCATTGGTCATCTCATGATTATCGCTCATGATCGCGCCTTTCAGCATAAACACATTATAGTCGAGCTCCTTCGCGCCATAATAGGTCGCGATGACACAGCCGGTTGCGCTTAATCCGCAAAGGAAAAGGGTATTGATCCCTTTTTCCTTAAGGATCTTGTCGAGGTCGGTCTTTTTGAAGCCGCTGGGAAAATTCTTTATAACTTTTGGATCGTCATCTTTGACCGCTATCGATTTCTCGAATTCAAATTCAGGAGTTCCCGGATTTGGCCCGTATCCGGGATTGGTATGATACACACGGATGATCGGGATATTGCAATACCTGGCAATTCCGATGGCCCAGTTGATCATTTGGAGGGTCATATCCTTTTCCTCCGACATGTATTTAAGGAATTCATTCTGTACATCGATGACGACCAGAGCCGGTTTCACCGGAGTCTTTACCTTGGCATCGCCGGTATTTCCCTGGGCAAAAAGTGTCAATGACAAGGTCATTGAAACAAGGAGAGTAAGGATCTTTTTCATGGTTAATGATTTTAATTTCAATGGTCACGTGGAATATCCGTTGTCATCATCCATAATTTTCATGAACGATAACCGGGTGGATATTCTATGGCAATTTTTTAACAAAGATAATCCGGATCATAAAATAACGGTACAATTCACCCCTTGAATTTTGATAATTCTTGTTATCTTTGCACCCCCGGTCTTCGATCAGGGAAATTATTCGGGGCGTGGCGCAGTTGGCTAGCGTACTTGCATGGGGTGCAAGGGGTCGGAAGTTCGAGTCTTCTCGCCCCGACCAATCAAAGCCTTTCCGGTGAAACCGGGAGGGCTTTTATTTTTTAACGACTTGAGCTCGCTTAAAGGAGTGTAAAAAATAAAAGCCCGGATGAGCGAAGCGAATGAAAGGTTTTGATTTGGATCCCCCCAACGGAAGTCCGGCGAAGCCCGCAGGGCTGAGCCAATCTTCTCGCCCCGACCAATCAAAGCCTTTCCGGTGAAACCGGGAGGGCTTTTATTTTTTAACGACTTGAGCTCGCTTAAAGGAGTGTAAAAAATAAAAGCCCGGATGAGCGAAGCGAATGAAAGGTTTTGATTTGGATCCCCCCAACGGAAGTCCGGCGAAGCCCGCAGGGCTGAGCCAATCTTCTCGCCATTTATTGAAACACCCCCAACGGAAGTCCGGCGAAGCCCGCAGGGCTGAGCCAATCTTCTCGCCATTTTGTATTTTCAGCCGAAGTAACTTTAGTTACTGAGGCAAAAAAATACAAAAACCAGAAATGAGCGAAGCGAATGAAAGGTTTTGATTGAGACACCCCAACGGAAGTCCGGTGAAGCCCGCAGGGCTGAGTCAATCTTCTCGCCCCGACAAATAAAAGCCTTTCCGGTGAAACCGGGAGGGCTTTTATTTTTTAACGACTTGAGCTCGCTTAAAGGAGTGTAAAAAATAAAAGCCCGGATGAGCGAAGCGAATGAAAGGTTTTGATTGAAACACCCCCAACGGAAGTCCGGCGAAGCCCGCAGGGCTGAGCCAATCTTCCCGCCCCGACTTGAAAAACAACCACTTACAGCGATAACATCAAGTAAGTGGTTTTTTATTTGCATACGATTTGCATACAAATATGTTCAAACCAATCTCAAAATTTTTACTCAAAGTATTAACAAATACTAACGATATTTTTCTCCTATTTTTTATTTTCTTTATTATTCAATATATTTGGGCTGGCTTTATACATAAAAGAATTGCCTATGTTGAGTAATATTTGCAATATCTTATAGATTAAGCACTGTGATATAGTTGGGACCCTGAAATACACTGTTATTAGGAGTATTATATCGAGTAAACTCACTAGGAGCTACAACTAAAGTAATTATTATACCAATAGCTGCAGTCACCTGCTCGTTGGCGGTAATATTAGAAGACAGACAACATTAAACTTGAAAAGATGAAAATAATCAAAAAGAGAATCCAAAATTTGGGACATTATTTGGTCGGGCTAAACGACCAGGAAGATTTTTATATTGCGTTAACAGACTTGACCAATATGAATAGGATACAAAGAGCAGGTTTTACTAATCAACTAAATATTGGTGAGCAAATTTTGCCTGCAATAGTTGGACGCGTATCAAACTTTAATGCAAACGGGGGTCATATTATTCACAGAAATTTACCAAAAGAAACCGTTTACAGACAAGCAGATATTACAGATTGGCACGGGAATTATCATACCGTTGAAATACCATATAAACGTTACCCTAGAACTCCAATTCCACCACCAAATATCGAGTTAGTAATAGTTAACGGTGCAAACAACCAAAAAATTATTCGTTCTCCGCAGCTAACAAAGGGCGTGACTCTCGATAATTTGATTATTCATACAATAAATTTGTTTTTGGAGTTATTTGGTGAATGTGATACAATACAGACCAACCTATTACCCGTCTTTAATGTTCCAATAACACGACTTAATTGGAACTTGTTACCCCCTGGAAATTACCCTTGGAATATTTTAAGAAACAACGTTCAGAAAGCAATTGGGAATGTTGGTGTCAATCGACGGCATATGATTGAAAGAAGATTGGAGGTAATCTCGAACCATAATCCAAATTTTGTTGCCATTGGGAATGCTGGTTTTAGGGGGTACATGGTTTTTGGATATGCAAATATGAACTTTTTCATATTAGAAAGTTTAAGTACAGGAAATGCAACATATATATTTGGTCAAAATTGGCAACAATTATCACAGTTGACAAAAGAACAAATTCTCAATCAGAATTTACAGATTCACCGCTTTGTTCATAGTGCAGGATGGGAGAATCAAATAAATGGACTATTCTAATAAATACTACCATAATAAATAAGGCTTCGTGCGGCGCAAGCCTAGCATGAAGCCTTATTTATTAGTGGCTTTCATAATTTTTTTAATGAATTTATTATATCGTCAATGGTATGTATTTGTCTTAACCCCCTATAAGTTGGACACTTTTTTCAAAAAGGTTTAGTACATTTTCATCGTCATTCATTTTCCGATCAGTAAAGTTAGCCGTATCTCCGGTAATGTCAAGGGCATGGCAAGTGCCCGCACTACCCGGCACCCTTGACATTTCCTCCGATACTTGCGCAGATTGTGGCTTATCGTATGATAATGACTGGTAATATTCATTCCACATTTTCTGCGGTGTCTGACATTCGATTCCTCCGTATAACCGGCGATTGTTATAAAATTCGACATACGCCTTAAAATTAGTTAGACCTAATCTGTTTACCAAATTTTGTCCAACTATTTAAGGGGCTAAGACATAAACCGAACAATAGAGGTCATCTGCATTTTACTTCAGGGAGACGGTATGCCGGAATGATAGACATTCCATTTTTTAATAGGGGGTCAGTATCCCGGAACAGGGGGCTAGCTTGCTCAGAAATGGGAGACCAGGATATTATGGAATCTACATATATTAAAGATAAAAAGGCTTTGACGTTTTATGTGACACCAGGGAATCTTATTTACAAAAAACGGGTACTGTTATTCACCGTTTACAGACAGATTGTTAATAGTAAAAAATAACATAATAGTGTTCAACTAATTACATTTTTTATGGTGTTCAAAAAAAATGGAAGGTGTATGTACATACCTTCCATTTTAATATTACTTTTGTTTTAGAAACACAGGGGGATTCGAACCCCCATCTCGGCATCGATATTTCGCCGCGCTCTTTCCATTGAGCTATGTGTCGACACCACATTTTAAGGCTGTTTGCGCAGCCTTTTTTTATTTAAAAGAACAAAACAAAGATACACCCTAATTCTCGTGTTAAGCAATGTAGTTATTAACAGATTCCTGGCTTATCTGGTTAATTCACTGACTTCGAAAGATTTACTATTTAATAATTGCGGAAATGAAAGTCTGGTTTACTTTTATGAAAAGCATTATACTTAAATGTGTTTGATAAAATTTTCATCCTTGGGGTGTTCCAGAACTTTGTAATAACTAGTTTTCAACACCGTCTATTGTTTTAAGTATTTCACCCTGTCCAAAAAAATTTCCTCCAACTGTTTATCCCGTAATTGTATCCGTTAATTAATCGGAATAGAGGTTATTCGTAGTTTCTGATATTTGTTATATCCACTGCGCATTTGCACAGGGAAATGCAAATAGTGCAATTAAAAGGATGTAAAATTTTTTCATACTATCACAATCTTTGCCAGTGCTATATTACCGCTTCAAAAATTTCCCCATCCACAAAGTCCCTTCGCTCATCACCCGCATAAAATAGACGCCGTTTGGTAAATTGCTAACATCAATTGTCGTAATTGACGCAGTAATTTGATGGGTGATGACTTTTTGCCCGTTCACGTTCAAGATGGATAATTGACTTGGAGTTTTTATATGTGAGGTTTCGAGGGTTATTTTATCTAATACAGGATTGGGGTAAAGTGAAATTGTATTTTCATTTGAAATTTCATTCACATACATCCCACAAGCCGTTTCAACTTCCTCCTGACTATTGCAACCTGCTGCATTGTTATAAAGATAAATAGTACCGTTTGGACTGGCCAAATAATCACAGACACTCTTTATTGCACAAAAAGTTAGACTATCATTATAGTAGATTGTTAAATTACTTATAGACCCTGATTCGATATTATCAAGCCCTGTCAAGTTGGTCATCGTAGGGTTTAACCCAATCCATAAACTTCCCCCTATATTGGTAACATTTTCCATTCCATTCAAATTGGTTAGGAGATTATTGCTCTCAATATGAATCCCACCCGTTATGGATGTAAGATTATCAAGCCCCGTAAGGCTTGTCAGGGAGTCGCTGTACCCAATATTGAGAGCGTCACCAATGGAATGCAGGGCGTTTAATCCTGTCATATTTGTAATGCGAGGATTATTACCTATACTAAGTAGTCCCCCAATATGGGTTACATTATCGAGCCCTGTAAGGCTGGTCAGATGGGTATTGTATGCTATTACCACTAATGAAGGGATAGAAGTTACATTACTCAGTGCGGTTATGCTGGTCAGCATACTATTGTCGTATATTCTAAGGTATCCGCTTATAGTACTCAAATTATTCAATCCTGTTAGGCTTGTCAGTGCGTCGGCGTTCTCAAGGTCAAATCTTCCAATAGAAGTCACGGTATTTAGTCCGTTTAAATTAGTAATATTGACACCTGTGATTTTCAATACACCCGTTAAATTCGTACAATTCGAATAATTTGTCTGAAAGTTGTCAATATCAGATTGATTAATAAAATAATAATTACCATAAGGAAGGCAAGAGAGTGTATGCCCACAAGCATTTGCAACTTCGGGTGGATTATTACAACCAGCCAAGTTCCCGTAAATGTTAACAGTTCCATTGGGATTTGTCAAATAATCACAAATGCTTTGTACATTGCAATTAGACAAACTGCAATTATCATAGATGTTTAAATTAAAAATAGACCCAGCAGCAACATTGCCAAGCTCTGTTAGGCTGAGCAAGGCGCTGTTACCAATAATAGAAAGGTCAGCCCCAATGGAAGTCAAATTGCTAAACCCTATTAGGTTGGTCAGTACGTCATTGCCCTGAATATATAATTCATCCTCAATAAAAGTCAAATTATTCAACCCTGTCAGACTACTTAGGGAAGGGTTTGCTGAAATTCCAAGGTATCCACCAATAGAAGTTACATTGTTCAGTCCTGTAAGGCTGGTTAAGCCAGTGTTACCCTCGATATTAAGGCTTCCTCCGACTGACGTCAAAACACTTAATCCGTTTAAATTGATAATATCGTAACCACTAATTGTGACATCCCCTTCAATCTGCGTACAATTTGGATAATTGGTTTGAAAATTGTCGATTTGTGATTGTGTGGAAAAATATATGCCTTGAGGCAGGCAAGTCACGCAAGGTTGTGTTGGCTGACCAATTGCCCCGTTCGCCATGAACATCGAAACCAATAAGATGTAAAATTTTTTCATAGTATCCCTATTTTAGGTAATATTTTTTATCACTGCTGTATGAATTTTGAGGTCCTCCCATTTTTAGGTGTCTTAACCCCCTATAAGTTGGACACTTTTTTCAAAAAGGTTTAGTACATTTTCATCGTCATTCATTTTCCGATCAGTAAAGTTAGCCGTATCTCCGGTAATGTCAAGGGCATGACAAGTGCCCGCATTACCCGGCACCCTTGACATTTTCTCCGATACTTGCGCTGATTGTGGCTTATCGGATGATAATGCCTGGAAATATTCATTCCACATTTTCTGCGGTGTTTTATATCCGATTCCTCCATGTAACCAGCGATTGTTATAAAATTCAACGTAAGCAGTGGTGGTTAACCCAGCCTCGTGTTAATACAGCAACTCTGAAAAAAATACTTATCAATTTTCATATCCTAAATTAAAATCCTTTCCATTTCGGGTAATTCATTTTGCTCTTGATTCTTTATTATTTCTTCAATGATAGACAGGACGTTTTCGTTTCGAAGAATAAAATCACCATTATGTTCATTAGAGATACCTTCTTTCAGAGAAAAACAGCTTTGCATAAGAGCACCATCTGAAATGGTTCTGAAGCATTTAAACTGAATTGAATTATTTTGAGATAACTTCGTTGCTAAATCTATATTATGTGTCGAAATAAATATTGGAGATCCATTCAATCTGGATAATTCACTTATGACAGAAAATGCCGTTTCAGTGCTATCAGGAGAATTGGTGCTTTTAAACAATTCATCAATGATCACCACTAAACTATTATGCTTTCGTATCAATAGACAAACTTCTTTTATTCTCAATACTTCACTATAAAAATGGCTATACCCTTTGCTAATGCTATCAGGTAAATTTATTGTCGTCAAGATACCTTTAAATATACTTATTTCCATATGATCGGCAAAAACAGGAAATCCCAAATGCGATAAAAATGTATTAATTCCAACTGCTTTTAATAAAGTTGATTTGCCCGTCATATTTGCACCTGTGAGAAAGAAAATACTGTTATTAGGATTAACAAAAACATCATTCTTTACCGGATTATTTATAAAAGGATGATAACACCCTTTAATTTCAATTATTCCTTTGTTGTTTATAATAAACAATGGAAAAGCTAAACTATGTGCTTTTGCAAATTCAGCTACAGACATGTACACATCCAATTCATATATTTTTCCAAAAATGTTTTTAATTAAATGGGAAAATGAAAATCTGAATTGGAAATCAAGTTTATCAATCTCGAATATATTAAAATTCCTGCTTGATTTATATTTAATAACACTGATTAAATCACTGGTACTTATGAGCGTTATAATACTTTCGCAGAACTCCTTAAGAGAATCAGGAGCATCTGATAATTGAATATTTTCTGAGAACCGATAAAGATCTGTTAATTGATCAATTAAATATTGAACGCCACGTTTAATCAGATAGTAATTATTGTCTGGATAAAAGAAATTTTTAAAGTATTTACGGCAAGTTTTAAAGAAAGAATATTTTTCCGGATTTACTTTAATATTAAAATAATATTCAATAAAATCAATATATCTCTTGTTAAATACAAGACCAGTTTCATTTTGCGAAAAATATTTTATTGTGTCTCGTCGTCCTCTTATAACATTTATATCTGATAATGGCAGCTTAAATAACTCTTCTAATTTTCCTCTCCCCCCTGATGTTTTTGTTTGACAAAAAAAATCTAAAAGCGATTTCTCATCATTCAATTTTGTTAATATGGAAAGATCATTATATGTTTGATTGTCGATAAAAAAACCCATAATTGATACTGATCCGAAATATTTACACTAAAGAAATACCGTACCGTCTGCTCACTTTAAATCTTTATCGCACATTCCACGAAGATGTCAGACTGTACATCGAAGACAACGCAATTCTTAAAAATAAGAATAATTTTCACACTCGTTGGTTGAGCAAATACATCCTTTCCCTGCACTATTAACTGGTAAATTCGTTCAAGTAAATCTGTCTTATTCATTTTTGATTTTTAATTACCACTAAAACTCTGCCGGCAGCCGTAGTGCGGGGTTTACTTGTTGTTTTTTTCCCATTCCTTTACCCTTTGCAAGTTTGGTGAATGCCAACCTCCGGAAACCGCTCGCATTGCTCGGCTGACGGCTCGTTGGAAGCTTTAAACAATATTTTCTTAAATTTTATAAAACATTCCGATGCTCATTCCGAAACGATTTGAGTAAAGTAAAGCTCCATTATCCCACACTGTATAAAAATATGTAGGTTCTATAATTATAGAAAATCGTTTTATTAAAAATTCAAAACCTAAACCGGCTTCCAAAGCAATTTTATCAAATCTTAGTTCCTGGGATGTATTTTTTTCATATAGTGGAGATGAATATTCAGTTTTTCGATAGATACTTGTTGAGAAAGAAGATCCTATTAGTCCATAAAAAGCAAAACATTGTTTAGCCTTTACAAAATCACAGCGGATTTGAAACTCATTTTGAATCAAATGATTGTATAATATGTCCGCAAATATCCTATCAACAGGATCTCCAAGATTATCATATATCTCTGGTGCATAACCAATCCCGATATTCAAGAACAGTGACTTGTAAAGATGAATATTGGTTTTAATCCCTACTGAATAGTTAAACCATGTATTATCCCGGCTAAAACTCCAGTTTGGTTGCCCAAATACTCCTATTTTAACTTGCCCATAAATAGGTGAGAAAATACTTATGATAAAAATAACTGAAAAAAGTTTCCTCATAATATTATTTATTGTGGCCAACTCACTTCTACCCGCTACCCGGTTGCGCCTGTTATGAAGCAAATGTGATGTGGATAGGCGTGAGAATGTAGCGTGTTATATTTGTCGTTATTTTTTGAATTAAAGATCGTCGAAAGGACTGCAGATGAGCTGGATTGAACGGGCACTGACATGGGTATAAATTTCAGTGGTCCGACTGCTCTTGTGGCGAAGGATCTCTTAGACATACCTGATTTAAATACCCGGCTTGTGCACTTTGGTTGCATAAATGTGTCTTAACTATGTAAAGATAATAAATTCTATTTTACAACATTAATAAACATTTTATATAGATTGCTGATTGATAATGCTAATCGGTTCTTAAAATTTTTAATATTACCCCAAATAAGAATATCCATTTCTGATAGGATTTCCCAATTAACTACCTTTGCTCCTCAAACTCTAAGCCATACTGCTATGCCTTCAACCGACAAATCGAAAGAACTCAGTGTTTCGCTGAACCTCGTTAACAACAAACTTCATTTCATTGCACAAACCGGCTCCAATGAACCTGTGTCCATCGATTATACTCCGCCGTTAGGCGACAACCTTGGATATACCTCACTGGAACTGCTCCTGATGAGTCTTGCTTCCTGCATCGGAAGTGCGGTGCTGGTATTACTCAGAAAGATGGCAAAGTCGGTTCAGGCGCTTGAAATCAATGCCTCGGGGATCAGGCGCGAACAGCATCCGACATGTTTTTCGGTGATCAATCTTCATCTGGTTCTGAAGTCGGAGGATGTTACCGGTGCCGATCTTGAAAAAGTTATTGGGCTGGCTGACGAGAAGTTGTGCCCGGTTTATGCCATGATCAAAGGGAATGTGGATGTCGTTATCAACTATAGAATTATCTCATAAAGCATGGCAACAATCAGTAGAAAGGATCTTATACAGGATCAATTCTGTCTGCCTGCCACAATTCCGGTACGTTGAAAAGATTATTTTGCGCGCTTGTTTTGTTCTGTTCGTTGTATGTCAACGCGCAGACTGACTCCCTGAAACATCATTTTCTCTCTGTTCCCTCCGATTCAATCTATATCGCGGATTATACGCAAAAATTTACGACACGCCTGTTCATTCTTTTCCAGAATGCAACATTTCTGATCAACCCTGAAAATATCAGTTATATCGAATATAAACCCAACCTCAACGCAAGGGTTGGAATCGCAGGATTCTGGAAATGGTTCGGGTTGGGATTATCGATCGAAAATCCTTTCTATAAAAGAGACAACGATGTTTATGGGAAAACTACTTTTATTGATCTCCGGGTGAACGCTTTCGGGCGGGCAGTCGCTGCCGAACTCTTTTTTCAACAATACAAAGGATTTTACATTTCAAGTCCGTCAAAGGACAACGGCACCCATTATATACGTCCGGATATGAGGTCCATGTCGCTGGGAATTGCCGCATATTGGATTTATAATGCTAAAAGATTCTCCATCCGGGCTGCTTTTATTCAAAATGAAAGGCAGAAGAAAAGCGCCGGCAGCTTAATTGTAATGCCTTCTTTCCTTTATTATCAAATTGACTCCGATACGGGCATCATTCCAACCCGGCTTATGACTGAGTATGAGATCCCCCTGGCCAATCAGGTGATGACAGGAAAGATATACTCAGTCGGTCTGTCGCCGGGATATAATTACACTTTTGTTTTTGGAAAATATTTTTATCTGACAGCAGCCGTTTTACCGGGTATTTTTTGGCACTCCTATTCTTATGCGAACAAGACTGGTGATCAATTGGGTAATGAGTTTTCACTTCATTTAAACGGAAAGTTTGCAATAGGATATAATTCCGACAAATGGTTTATTGGTGGGTCCGTCCAGATCGGATGGAATGAAGTACCCTATGCTTTGAGTCATGTGTTCTTCAATTACGATGTCGCACAGTTTCGTATCTGGGGAGGAACCCGGTTTGACTGGTTTAGTAAAAAGAAGAAAAATCAGGACCTTGAATAAACCTCACCTCATTCATTCGTAAATTAAGTATTTTTCATGGAATAGTTCTACTTCTATACGAAGCATGAAGTGCGAAAATCTGACTGAAGATCTTAATTTTTCGGATGGATGATCCACGATGGGACGTTGATTCCCTTCTTTAATCCCATCGGCTTGTTCTGGCTGTCGTCGCTGAATATTCCCATTTTCTTTTGTCCTTCCGGCTTATCCGGACAATCATAAGCCTGAAAAACAAAAAGCGGGACGGTCAGTCCGCCTGTTTTATGCTGACTCTCAAGCCATGCGAAAACCTGTTTAAGAACCTTTGCTTCGTTCTCTACCGTGTATTCCGCAGAGAAACCTGTCTCTCCGATATATACATTCGGCGATCCGGCCAGCTTTGAATGTACCGATTCGAAATAATTGATAACAGGACCGAAATCAACGCTCTTGCCCTTATTCTGGGTATACTGATTGAAAAGAACAAAAGGAGTCCCCTGGTTCCAGGAAGAACTCCAATTCGCTTTTATATAAGCGGTGGCGGAAGAGGCAACAACATTTGAACCCGGATCTCCCAGCGGATAGTTGGCGATGATGGTCGACACGGGGATTTCATTCAGACCAGCCTCAGCCAGAGATTTTTTTAAATTCTGGAAAGCCTGGGGTATCCACTGTGTATAATAGGTTTTGAAATAGGTTGTGCTTATCGGAGGACCATTGGCATCAATTTCATTCCCAAGTAAAATCATCCTCACATGCTTCTTTACATTTGCCGGTGTTTGAAAGCCGGTGATCAGCATTTTCACCCACTTGTCGGTGTAGGTTTTGGTTGTCATCAACCCGGCTGACCACTGCGATCCGGACCCTTTTATGGCCAACACGGCATCGCTGGTACCTAACGCCAGCTCGACTGACTTATCCTGGTGAGCCAGCACATAGTCGATCACCTCCTGCTGCGTCGGATCCATAATGACCTGGCTTGTCCCTACCGCTTCACAATGGAAGGTTTTAACGAGTCTGAAATGGCGCGAAATGGTGTCGAGATCCCTGGCAATATTTCTTTTGTTCCGTCCGAGTGTCCAGGTTTCATAGTTGATACCCGCATTATAGCTAAAGGGGGTATGGGCGGGGATCAACTGGTCACTGTTTGTCACCTTCAGTGCACCGGTGGCGCTGTTGATTCCCCCGTTTTCATCCTTTACCTCCATCCGGATCAGGTAATCACCCTCTTCTTCATACTGATGGGATCTGTTCTTATCTAAACTCCAGTCGTCTTCCCATACCCCATCGTTATCCCAATCCAACCGGATGAGCAGCTTGGAGGCTTCTGTTTCTTCATCCTGGCTGCCTGAAGCGTCGAGCGAAAACTGTGTGGCAGGCGTCCCAGAAGTGGGAAAAACCGTAAAGGAGGCAACGGGCGATTGATCCTTTTTGGTACAGGCGGGATGCAGGATCACCAAACCCCAGAAAACTGAAAGAAAGATTAGCGGTACGAGTTGTTTTTTCATGGACATCAATATTTTTCTGGAATTGCAAAGATAGCAGAAGCCTCCGGAATATAAATTATTAGATTTATCAAGGTCCTGGAATGAGATCCTTCATTTTTCAAAAGAAGATTAGAATTTAAAAAGGAATCCGATATCAAAGGTCGGGGCGGCTAATTGTTCGTGCTTTAAAGTCGCGTTCATAGCCACTCCTGCAGCGACATTCAAGCCAAACTTATCGCCGAAAAACCAGTCACCTCCGATCAGAAAGGATGGCCCGAAAAAAACTTTACTCTCTGAGCCGGTCTGATATCGGCCAACACTGCCATATTGAACATCCAGATACAACGCCCGGTAATAAAAGAATTTCGCACCGACGGAGAAAAAAATAATGCTAGATAAACTGGCACTATGTCCCCCGCTGGGTGGGAGCATCCCTAATCCGCAATGATAACCGAAGCCCAGTGTTCTGCCTATCCTCCCTTGAAATCGTAAGCCGATCCCTCCGTAGCTTTGCCCGAACCCCACGGCACCACTGTAATAGTACGTGTCTTTGTGATCTAAAAAGAAACGGTCCCTGTTCGGTCTTTTTGATTTAAAATTTATCTCTTTCCCGTCTTTATACTTTATCGAGTATACGTCGTAAGTGCTGATGGACCGGATCGTATCATCGGGATTCTCCACCGCCTTGTATTTGATAATTTTATCGGAGATCTCAATAACCTGAGCACAAATGGTATCACCGCTTCTTTTGTAGATAATATCCTGGGCCGGCAGGTTAAAAAACATTACAAGGAAAAAGACCGTAAGAAAGAGCTTGTTCATAATCAAAGATTTTTGATCTATTGTTGGTTTATATGGTCATTATTCGTTGAAGCTGAATGATCTTATCCATCGGATGTGATCCGGAAGTCAGTAAGTGCAACAAATTCATCCAGCATTATCGAGTATTAACTGGATCACATCATAACCTACCGCATCGAACATTACCTCGATATTACATGTATACTCTTTTTTAGGACTCATGATTGCATCTTTGATAAGAAAAGCTTTATAATCATAATTGAAGGCTCCGATAAAGGTTGCTAAAAGACACCCTACGGCACTTAATCCGCAAAGGAATAATGTATTGCATCCCTTATCTTTGATGACCTTATCAAGTTCGGTTTTATGAAAACCATCGGGATATGTTTTAATTACTTTAGGGTCGTCAGGTCTGATCAATACCGATTCCGGAAATTCAAAATCCTCAGTCCCTTGCTGTGGACCATGTTTCTTACTGTAATGATAAACTCTTATAATCGGACAACCATGGCTTCGGAAAATTTCAATATACCAGTTTATTTTCTTTAATGCCTCTTCCTTATCCTTGTCAGGAATATATTTTAAAGATGAATTCTGAAGGTCAATTAAAAGAAGTGCTGGCTTTATCTTGTTCTTTTCCATAATGCTTTTATTTTTCCTCATTTTTCGCAAGTCTGATCAACCCGATCGTGTACAGGATCATCCACGCCAGGATCAGCAACCCGGGAGGCATGGCAATGATCATGGCAATGTTTTTACATGCAGGGACAAAGGTCACCAGGATCAGATAAAACAGCATCAGGATGTTTCCCGCAATGCCAAGCCAAGCGGTAACCCGGGTAAATACTTTTCCCCGAAGCATGATAAATGCCATGAGTAGGGTTCCTATGGTCGGGAGAAAAAAGCCAATAAACGTGCCAACGCTTCCATGAGCGCCACGCGCAATCAAGGCTTCACCGGCGGAAGCCAGCATCATCTGGGCATGATCCGATTCGGCAACAGCGAATTTTCTGCTCAGATCCAACATCGGCAGTGCGGTGTTGTTGCAGATAAAAACGACGTTCCCGGCAAGGAACAGGATAAACGCCAATGCCGCTCCCGGAAGCTGGACCTTGCGGTGTGCCGCGAACAACGCGAAAAAGACCGGGATCAGGATGATCTGAAGGATGAGGTTCAGTAAATCAAGATGATACAGCCCCAGAAGTGGGCTCTCCTGGAACTCTTCAAACCGGTCGATGGCGGTCTGGGGGAGTGCCGACACATCTCCTCCGGTAACATTACCCGCAACCATATCGAGTATGATCCCTGCCAGAAAAATGATTGCGCAGATTGCACCGCAACGATAGACTGGTTTCCATTGCATTTCGGTGGTTCCCATAAAACTCATATTTTCTGTAAAGATAAATATGTTATATATCCGTTGCAAAATGCGGGAAATAATTCTTCAATCACCCGGCAGTCTCCGGCAACAGATCACAATACCAGAAACCATGATCAGCGGCGCTCCCGGTATTTTCTGTATGGGTTTCACCATCAGCAGTTGCATCGTTTTCCGGTTCCTCCCGGAGATATTTTCTGTATATGATCTCCCCTTTCCTGAATAGTACAGGCTTCGTAAAGATCAATCCGTCATAAACAAACGAATGAAACTCCCCGTTTTCCCCGCAGGGATCAACAGAACGCGGTAAGTCACGTAAAAAATCATGATCGATCAACCGCCCCGAAAAGCTTTTATCCAGGTATCGGTCGTCTGTACACGTGACTATGGCCTTATACCCTGAATCGATAAACTCTCTGATCAACTTATCTGTCTTAATTCCCCATAAAGGAAAAAGTCCCCTGATATTTAATGCCGATAATTTTTCTTCCCGGTATGCCCGTATATCTTCCAGGAATATATCACCATAGATCGAAATCACCCCTCCCTTTGCATTCAAATCGCTTAATGTGGTCATCATCACCTTTTCATAATCCTCCATGGATGACATTTCCGGAAGCGGTACTTGTACCAGGGGGATACCAATGTTTTCGGCCTGCTGAATTAAAAGTCCGCTTCTGACCCCGTGCATGGAAACTCTTTGGTTTTGCTTGTTTATGGTGGTCAGCAAACAAAGCACTTCATATTGCTGTGCCTGTAAGATTTTATGTAAGCATAAAGCGGAATCTTTACCCCCACTCCAGTTAAAAATGGCTTTTTCTTTCAACCGGCGAAAAGTTTAATAAAAAAGTAATACTACGATAAAACAGACGAAAAACCTTGTTTTACGTATAAAAGTAAAAAAATTATTAATAAATTTTCTCCAGTTTTAAGTTAGTCTCTTTTGGATGAAGCGATTCGATGCTTCTTGTTTCTACCCAGTAAATATCATTATAGCCCATTCCCATCTCCAGGTAAAATAAATATTTCCCGTCGGGAGATATATAAGGACAAATTGCTTCCTTAAAACGGTTTCCCATGAATATTGCCTTGGTCCAGTTACCGTTTTTTCCTTTAAAACTAACCCATAAACCATCACGGCAAAAGATAAGAAACGATCCATCGGGTGCAATAAAAGGGCATCCTACAAGAGAGCCTGAATTTATTGCTGTTCCAAGACTTACCGGCTTTTGAAAAACACCTTCGGTATTCCCGGCCATGAAAACGTCATCTCTCCCCTTTGTACCCGATCTTTCCGATCCAAAAAATAAATTCCCCCTGGCATCAACTGAGACCTGCCAGTGAAGATGTTGATCATTAATTTCAGGACCGAGTGGAAATGGGTTACCCCATCCCTCTCCTATTCTTTCGACACACCATATTCTTTCTCTTCGGTCATTTTTCTGCGGAAGTGGACGATTTGAGTTGAAATACATCTTTACCCCATCTGGCGAAAGGACCGGGCAATCTCCATCTTCCGATTGGGTAAATGAAACGATTTCGGGTTTCGTCCAAACTCCGTTAACTATTTTTGAAAAATAGATCCGTCCGGGCATATCCAACGGAGCCATCGCCCAATAGATTTCAGATCCATCAGGAGAGATGCTGATCGTGCAATGATTGTACCAGTTTGTTGAAACTATACCAGAAGCAAATATCTTCGGTATCGCACCCGGAGGTTTCTGACCAAGATATGACCCTTTCAACAGGGGAAAATCTTTTTGACCTGCTTGGAAAAAACCGTCAGAAGCAAGCAGAAATGCCATGACACAACCGAGGAATAAAAGAAACAAGGTTTGTGTTTTCATGTTTTTCACCTTTTACGGTGCTCTTCATTTTATTAATATCAATTTCCGGGTCAGCATAAAATCATCAACGTTCAATTTGCATAAATAAATACCTGAAGGAATACCGGTGGCATCGAAAGTCACCCTATATTGGCCTGGCAATTTATATTCTTCTGCAAGAACAGCTACTTCATTACCAAGCATATTAAAAATTTTCAAAGAAACATTGCCTTTATCCGACAGAAAATATTCAAGTGTTGTTGATGTGCTAAATGGATTTGGAAAGTTTTGGCCGAGCCGGGAACCTTTGTAATTTTCATTGTTTATACCAATACCCGTGGTAACACTTAAGTTACCATAAAGTTTTACCTGCGTCCATGTTGTTACCGCCATATCAAGGTCCTTCGAAAAGATATAATGAACTGTCACAGTATACCCTGATTGAGGTGGACTGGAAAAAGAAATCCAACCATCGGTCAGGTCATAACAATACTGATCCAGGGGTGCTATTGATCCGTTTATTTCAATGGATGTAATTTGATGGATAGGTTGTCTTCCTAAATAATAAAGTTTTCTGTTACCGTCACCGGTAAATGTTTTTACCGTATCGACCAGGTAATCATTATCATAATCGGCCCAGGCAATCTGTTGCGTTCCACTCCCCACACCTTTCTTCCAGGCAAATGTATCGGCAAATGCACCATCTGTATTTTCAAAGATACCGGCAAAATAAAACCAGGAACCTGCAGCCAGGTCCAGGTCTCCATCTGCATCCACATCGGCCCACGCGACGGTTGATGGCTCATTTCCAACCGATGAAACCCATGATGGAATCGTATCGAGGATCCCGTTGCAGTTATCAAAAAGATAAAATTTCTGCGTCGGAGATGCCACTGCCAGTTCAAGGTATCCATCTTTATCCATATCACCAAAAGCCATTTGCCTGCCTCCGGTGACCTGAAGCGTATGCCACGACGGAGTGGTTTCTAAAATCCCGTTGTTATTAAAAAAAATCGCTATTGCAACATTTCCGACCGGACGTTCATTCCCCAGGGCCAGATCAAGATCTCCATCCATATCGACATCGGCAAAAACTACTTCATCGGCGTAGTAAGAACTATCCGACTCCCAGGATGGAATAGTATCAAAGACACCCTGGTTATTTGTGAACAATCTGGCTTTTTGCAAATGGCTGGTCAGCCAGTCACCCTGTCCGAAAACCAGGTCGATGTCGCCATCGCCGTCCACATCTCCACCTGTGCACGAAAAGGCATTTCCGAGCGGAGAGAACCACTGAGGATCGGCTGAAAATCCACCGAATGATCCATTGTTTAAAAAAATTACATGGTTTTCGGGAGGAAGCCCCTGGTTCGTAATACCAAGGCTCGACACAAGCAGATCCTGATCACCGTCATTATCCAGATCACCCAGATATAAACAGCCATTGGCTGAAGTGTAATCCGATATCCAGTTGGGAGATGAAGGTAATTGTCCGTTTCCATTGAAATAAGCGACGACGGGTGCGTTCGACACATCGAGTCCGTTGGCTACGATGACATCCAGGTATCCATTTCCATCAATATCGGCCCAACCAAGACCAGTGGGATAACTCCCCGGAGCAGCATACCAGACAGAACTTGTTGTGAATTGGATCTGGGCTGTGACAGTTACAGGGAGGATCCAGATCATACAAAAAATGATAAAAAACCGGTGTAAAAGCTTTTCCATATTATTGAGTTTTTTTTCAAAAATAGATCAGGAAATCCCCGGGAGAAAAGAAATGTGACCAATTCAAGATTGAACCATACAAACGGAAAAGTTGGGAATATCAATGACCTGTCTTCTGTAAACCCATTTGTTTTAACTTTTATCGGTATTAAACGTTCGTTCATCGTCAGGAAGTAAATGTTTATATGAAATTTGTTCCCCGTGAAAGGAAAATCCGGAGGGGAAGTTATCTTTGTACATTGATTATCAATATTTCAATGGGTTCGTCACCAAAAATGTACGACAAACAAAAGGCAAACTGGCCAAGGCGCATTTTTTTCCATGGATCCTACTGGATACTGAATGTCCTTTTTTTTACAGTTTTTTTTTCCTCCAGGAACGACTATGCAAACTTTTTTAAAATGTTCGTGGATAATCTGGTATATCTTCCCGGTGGAATGATTTTTGCCTATTTCAGCATTTATTATTTGATCCCGCATTTTTTCTTTCAAAAAAAGATTGCTCTTTATATTATTTTGCAACTGGTTGTCCTGGCGCTTTATCCTTTATTGTCATGGTTTACTACGGTCACTATCAATGATCCTTATATCTGGCAATCAACAACAACCTATAAACTTGCGAACCATTTGCAGACGATCATCATACTTGTCGTCGGTATGGTCCCGATTGCATCTGCAAAAATTGCTAAGCGATTCATCGATGACACCAAAATAAAGGAACAGCTGGAGAAGCAAAAAGTAGAGGCAGAACTAAGATTCAAGGAGGCGGAACTTAAATTGCTGAAGGCCCAGATCCAGCCGCATTTCCTGTTTAACACCTTAAACAACCTTTACTCACTGGCCATGGAAAAATCGGAAAAGACCCCGGAAGTTATTATTACTATTTCCGATCTGCTCAGCTATATCATCTATGACTGTACTGCCGAAAAAGTATCGCTGGAAAAAGAAATAAAGTTCATTACAAATTATATTGCACTTGAACGCTTACGGTACGATGACAATTTATCACTGAGTGTCAATATAACCGGAAATTTTTCTGACTATGAAATTGCACCGATGATCCTGCATGCATTTGTTGAAAACAGCTTTAAGCATGGTGCTAGTAAGGATCCGAACAATCCCTGGATATCGGTTGTAATCTCCATCGCGCACGGTGAATTGCATTTTGCCATTTCGAATAGTAAGACCAATGCAGATGAAAGCGAAAAAACGGGAATCGGGATTGAGAATGCAAGGAAAAGGATTGATTTACTATACCTGGGCAGGTATACGCTTGATATTATTAATGATAAAAAGGTTTATTCTTTATCTTTAGATATTCGTCTCTAAGTTATGAAACCGGCAACGAAAAAGGTAAAATGCCTGGTGGTAGATGATGAACCGCTGGCCATTAAATTAATATCAAGTCATATTCAGCAGATTGATACCCTCGAAATAGTAGCAACCTGTAAAAATGCAATTCAGGCATTGGACATTCTGAGAAAAGAACAAATCGAATTAATATTTTTAGACATTCACATGCCTCAGGTCACCGGACTCGAATTCCTGCGGACTCTTATCAATCCTCCAAAAGTGATTCTCACTACCGCTTACCGCGAGTTCGCCCTTGAAGGCTATGAATTCAATGTCGTCGATTACCTTCTGAAACCCATCTCCTTTGAACGGTTTCTCAAGTCAGTCAATAAATTTTTTGAAAGGGTTGAAAAAACATTTGTACCATCTTCATCGGACTTTTCTCCGACAGATGAAGAATTCATTTATATCCGTGACAATAAAAAAGTCCTGAAGATCTATCTGAAGAATATTTTATTTATTGAAGCATATGGGGAGTACATGAAAATTCATACCCCGGAGAAAATCTATCTTTCAAGAGAGACAATGCACGACCTGGAAGAGAGATTATCCGGGAGGCATTTTCTCAGAATCCATAAGTCGTACATCGTCTCAATTCCCAGAATTATTGCATTTTCATCTTTTTCCGTTCAAGTGCTGAATCAGGAACTACCACTCGGCCGCAGCTATAAAGATACCGTTCTGGAAACATTAAATTATATCGGCAAAAAGGATTAATTGCCCGGTTGATAAATACTCAGGATTTTGGGATCACTTTCCCTTTGATCTGTAAAACGACAGGTTGATCACTGGCATTGGTTCTGACCGTGATCGATTTTGTAAAATTCCCGGGGACTGCGGCATTGTATGTTACCGATATATTAATCGATTTGCCCGGTAAGACAGGATCCTTGGAATAAGAAAGGTTGGTACATCCGCAGGAAGCGACGGCAGAAGCAATGATCAACGGTTCATTTCCTTTGTTTGTTAAAGTAAAAGTGGCAGTACCGGGAGAATGTTGGATAAGATCCGCGAACTCAAAGGTCGTTTTATCAAATTTCGCTACCGGACCTTTTCCGCTGGCTTGGATCTCCGTTTTAGCACTCGATTCCTTGGCAATAGTTTGTGCATCAACATTGGTAAATAAAAACAATGCGATAAGGGTGATGATTGGGATAGTCTTTTTCATAGTGATTGGTTTAATTGTTCAGATGCAAAGATCATATAGAATCGGTCAAACCCGCGTTAACCGTTTGTAAATCTTTGTTAACGATATGTAAAACCTTGCAAAGGAATTGTAAAAATAAGGATCTTTACTTGGAATATCACTAATTTTACCTATAGAATAAAATTCCGTTATCCGGAAAATATGCGCAGGAAACAGGTTCGGTTTGTCGTATTGCTTGGGGCTGTCTCGATCATCGGGATCATCTCCGTTCAGACTTATTTCCTTTTCAATGCCTGGAACATCCGGGAAAAACAACTCACGCAAAGTATCATCATTGCACTAAAGACAGTGACAGAAAATATATGCCGGCTTAATCAGACCGCACAACCTTATGGGAATCCGGTCAGGCAATTGACTTCCAATTATTTCGTGGTGGATGTGAACAGCGTGATCGACGCCAATATACTGGAGTATTACCTGCGGACCGAATTCGAGAAACTGAATATCAGATCCGATTACGAGTATGCCATCTATGACTGTCATACCGACCGGATGGTATATGGTAATTATATCTCGATGACAGGAACGCGGGAAAAAGTAAAGCTTGGAAATAACCTTCCCAAATATCATGAATACCTTTACTACTTCGGGATCCACTTCCCTGCCCTACGCAGTACCATTGCCGCAGATATGACGATCTTCTTCTTTTTCACCTTAATTCTTATTCTTTCGGTTATTTTCTTTGTCTATGCTATTTTCGTGATTCTGCAGCAAAAACGTTTTTCGGAATTACAGAAAGATTTTATCAATAATATGACCCATGAATTCAAGACACCAATCTCAACGATAAATATTTCCGCTGATATTATTACCGATCCCGCTATTACCAAAGATCCCGACCGCCTTTCGAACTACGGATGGATCATCAAAAAAGAAAATCAACGGCTGAACCTGCTGGTCGAAAAAGTCCTTCAGATTGCACGGATTGATAAAGGAAGTATCCACCTGAAAAAAGAGTTGCTTGATCTGAATGAATTGATCCAGACGGTGGCAGACAACTTCCGGTCACAACTGAAACAGGAAAGTAAAATTGAGCTCTGTCTGGATCCGGACACCGGGAAAGTAGAAGCCGATGTGATTCATCTGACCAATATCTTTCATAACCTGATTGACAACGCGTTGAAATATGGCGGAGAAACACCGGTGATACGGATAGAAACAAAAAGATATCAAAAGCAGATCCTTATCCTGTTTTCGGATAATGGTCCCGGGATTGATCCTAAATACTGGAAACTGGTTTTTCATAAGTTTTTCCGCGTACCCTCAGGGAATATCCATGAGGTAAAAGGTTTCGGTCTTGGATTGTATTATGTCAAATCAATATGTCGTTCGCACCGGTGGAATATCAGGTTGGTCAGCGGATCCGGGCAGGGAGCACAATTTAAAATTGAAATTCCATCGTAAATTCTTTTCCGGTCATGGGAAAAAAAGCCAGGTTATTATATGTGGAAGATGATTTGTCACTGTCGTTCGTGACACGCGATAACCTTGAAATGAAAGGCTATGTAGTCGATTTTTGTGAAGATGGCGTAAAAGCCCTCGAAATGATTCATTCTGCACCTTATGACCTCTGTATTCTGGATGTGATGCTTCCGCGAATGGATGGATTCACCCTGGCCGGGAAGATCAGGGAAAGAGATCCGGAGATCCCTATTCTCTTTCTGACCGCCCGGTCGGCCAGGGAAGACCGTATTCATGGACTCCGGCTTGGCGCCGACGACTATATTACAAAACCCTTCAGCATTGAGGAACTGGCGCTGAAAATAGAGGTGTTCCTGAAAAGAAGTAAAATAATTTCACCCAAAGATAAGCGTCCGGCAATCATGAAACTGGGCCATTTTACTTTCGATCTGGCCAATCAGCAATTGACCGGAAAAAATAAGAACCATCGTTTGACCCACCGCGAGAGTGAATTGCTGGGATTCCTCGTTCAAAATCTAAACCAGATCGTGAAACGGGAAGAGATCCTGGAAAAAGTGTGGGGAGATAATAATTATTTTTCCAGCCGTAGCCTCGATGTCTTTATCTCACGACTCCGGAAGATCCTTCAACCTGATCAACGGATCCAGATAGAAAACATTCATAATATCGGATACCGGTTGAAGGTCAGGTAATTATTCCGTTCCTGAGATTTCCGGGCATGATTTTATCCCGCCCTTCGGCAGGTTCAGCATTCGTTCATAAAGCTCAAAGTTTTCCCTGTCGAAGCAGATAAAAATGACCCTCTCCGGAATCGAATGAAGATTCAGATACTTTAATACCTCACGGATTGCAATCGTTGCCGCTGTTTCTTTCGGAAAACGATATATCCCGGTGCTGATATTCGGAAATCCGATGGTTTTACAATGGTGCTCCGTCGCCAGGATCATGCTTCGCTGGTAACAACTTGCCAGTAACTCTTCTTCATTGAGATCTCCGCCTCTCCAAACCGGACCAACCGCATGAATGATGTATCTGGAAGGCAATCTGAATCCGCCGGTGATTTTTGCTTCTCCGGTCTCACATCCGCCTAATTTCCGGCAGGCATCTAGTAGTTCGGGTCCGGCGGCACGGTGTATGGCACCGTCAACACCGCCCCCGCCCAGCAAAGTTCTGTTTGCCGCATTTACAATTGCATCAACCCTTACCCTGGTGATATCTCCACAAAAAACTTCAATCCTTCTTTCCATATCTCGATTTTAAAGGATAAAGATATCATAAAATGATCTTATCCGGTACCGTTCTGTGACCGGGTAAACAGATACGACCGGTAATTTGGAAATAGGAAAGTTACAAATTATCTTTGACAACGCTAACCAGGTATGCCGGGTTCCTCCCGAAAGGGAAAAAGTATATGGGGTCCTGTTTCGCAAACAATCTTGAAACTAAAAGTCCTTTCAAATGAAGTACGTTGGAGCGCATGTTAGTGCCAGTGGCGGAGTTGAGTTTGCTCCTGCCAATGCAAAGGAGATCGGAGCAAAGGCTTTTGCCTTCTTCACCAAAAATCAGCGTCAGTGGAGATCCTCTCCGCTCACCAGGGATAACATAGTTCGTTTCAGGGAAAACTGTGATAAGCATGGATTTCTTCCGATGCAAATCCTGCCCCACGACAGTTATCTGATCAACCTGGGTAACCCTGACCGGGACAACCTGGAAAAATCGAGGGGATCGTTCCTTGATGAAATGAAACGATGTGAACTGCTTGGTCTTGACCGGCTGAACTTTCATCCCGGAAATTCATTGGGGAAGGTTAGCGATGAAGCCAGTATGCTCCTGATCGCGGAATCGGTCAACCGGGTCCTGGATAAAACGCAGGGGGTTTGTGCAGTCCTGGAAAACACTGCCGGACAAGGCAGCAGCTTGGGATACACTTTTGAACATCTGCGGTTCATTATTGATCATATTGAGGATAAAAACCGTGTCGGAGTTTGTCTTGATACCTGTCATACATTCACCGCGGGTTACGATATCTCGACCCGATACGCATTTGATGAGACCATGAAGAATTTCGAAAGCATCATCGGCCTGAAATACCTGAAAGGAATGCACCTTAACGATTCGAAAAAAGGACATGGAAGCCGGGTCGATCGTCATGAAAGTCTTGGGAAGGGAACCCTGGGGATTGAACCTTTCCGGTGGATCATGAACGATCCCAGGTTTGACGATATACCCCTGATCCTGGAAACACCCGATGAATCTCTTTGGACGGAGGAGATCCGTTTATTATACAGCCTGTAGATCCCGGGCTAGCTTTTCCGATAACTCCCAAAGTCTCTTACCATTTTCAGGATGGGAAGCCTTTTCATCAACTTCTTTCCGGCTCATCAGGTAAAAGTAATCAAACGCCTTTCCCTCCATATCCTTTGAAGAAGCGAGATATATTACCGGAATAGCAGCCTGTGCCGGAGAACGGAAGAAAATGGAAAAAATGAGCTTCATCAATGGATGAAAAATTTTCGGTGACTCCCTTCCGATATTCGAATTGATAGGCCCCGGACACAATGCAAAAACCGAATAATCACCCCTCAGTCGTCTGGAAAGCTCTACGGCGAATATCGCCAACAATAACTTGCAATACCCATATAACTCCATGCTTTTCCCGATAGTATAGGGTTCATATATTCCGAATTTCTCCCACTCGATCTTCTTCGGGTTGCGATGAGTCTCCGAGTCAATGAAAATTATCCGGGGATGCAGCGGTTTACCTTCTTCCTGCTTTCTGAAGCAATCGTGTCTCAGCAAAAGGTTAACAAAGATGAATTTGGAGAAATAGTCTACCATGAACATCTCTTCGAGACCCTGGGGTGTCTTCCGGCTTTTCTTAGGGACAACTGCGGCATTACAGATCAGGATATCGATTTTTCCATAAGGAAAATTGCCGGGTGTGCTGTCAGATGAAGGTTTAAGGTCATCCCCAATTTCCCTGCCCGGTGGTGTTGTGCCATGGATAACACCGGAAACCAGTCTCTGAATAGAATGGATATCCGAAAAATCGACCGGAAGCATACAAACATCCTTCGAACCGGTGATCATTTTCACTTTTTCACCCTTCCCTGGAATTCCGCTGCGGCAAGCCATGATTACCTTTGCGCCTCTCCGGGCACAATCGGTCGCTATTGCAAATCCCAACCCGGAACTGGCGCCATCCACGAGCACCGTCTTCCCGTCAAGTCGGTCGGAAGGTTTTACTTCCCCGGCCGACTCCTGCTTCCGGAACAGGTTCATTATACCTGTAATTGTTGCAGAAACAGGATTGTCGTATTTATCTTTTTTCTTCCCTGGCATAATGTTCTGTGATGAATTTCTGGTAATGTTCCGTTTGCCTGTCAATATCGGCTTCGGTCAGGCCAAAATCAGCCAGCGAGTATTGGTGAGTCCCATATTTGCGATGAGGGTTTTCCTGTTCGTGTTTTTCAAACCGTAATTTAAGATCCGGCGTCAAACCACCATCCAGACGGTAAATTTTATCAAGTTCACCCATCGAGTCAGTGATCAGATCTTTATAAAAGATATCGGTGAATTTTTGTTGATTGTTATTCTTCATCCTGTAGTCAAGGGCTTTTTGCAGCATATAGCCGGTTTTTCTTACCCAATGCTGCGCAACACGTTTTTCATCGACATCATCGCTGAATATCATATGATTATACGTAACCATACTGAGAAAAGAGGGTACCGACTCATAGATTCTGCGGTGCGGCCACAGAAAATGAACCTTCCCGAAGTATTTTTCGATCAGGTCGGGGAACTCAAGGTGGTGGGGTGTTTTCAGGATCCATCGTTTTGCCGGCCTGATCCATTGCAGGAACTTAAGAAGCTTGACGGCATAGGCATAAGCCATCGATTGATCCGTTCTCTCCAGCCAGCTTGCATAAGAAGGCACATTCATCATGGCTTCTGGCGTAGTGCTCAGGAAACTGACGTCGAGCATAAGGATATCTTCTTCCGGCTGGTCGATTTCGAGCGGATGAATGGCAAAAAATCCCGGCGACATCAGCTTAACCGCACTTACACTGGTCTTCGCAATCTGGATCCGCCTATCCTTTGGATCCGGATAAACAATGCCGTCAATACGCTGTTTACCATGACCGGAAGACTGCAGTTTGCGGATGGCCGACTGATGGTATTCTTCATCGTACATGCTAAAATCATGGGGAACCGGATTGATGACTTCCCAACTGGGAATTACCCGGTGATCGGGATCGGAGGCCAGCAGACGCTGTAACTTAGTTGTGCCGGTCCGCTGAAGTCCGACGATAATCCAGGCCGGATATAATGGCTGCTCCAGGATCTCCGGATACCGTTTGAAAAAATATTCTGCTCGGAGACGGATACCGATCAGATTGATAAAACGTTCCCGGGTAATAAACCTGCCCACCGGGTGAAGATTCGCCTCTTCATCGATCGAACGGATCAAACGCCGGAGGGGTTCAATTTCGAAATCCTTTCCAAGATCATTCAAACCTGATTTCTTCCTTGCCGCCCGGATCATCTCCTCCGGATCAAGATTGATCCGGGTTCCGATAAAATAACTGCTCTTCCATACACCATTTACCAGCTTGAAAAGGAAGGGGCGCTTACTGAAATTACGGGAATGGGTTGTTTTGTCATTCATTATGTCAGTGTATCAACTCGTTAGTAATTCTTAGATCGGTCAGTCATTTCCCGGGTGGGCGAAAAGGTATGGTTCGGTTTTGATAACGCTGCATTTTGGTTGGATGGGACCTTCCCCTTCTCCAAGGCGGTACCAACGCCATAGCATTGTACCTTCGCGATGGTTGCAGGTATTGATCCAGTTGGGCATCATTGGATTATGATGAGCGACTATGATCTTTACGCTTCCGTCAGGTTCATAGATGGCGCTCGTTTTATTTATGCATATGGTAAAGTATCTGTAATCAAGCGATTCCATCCAGTAATTATTGAGTTGAAAATTCCAGGAATCACAAATGGGTGGTTTTACTTCGATCAACAGGGCTTCGTTTTCCTCCAGTTTCCAGAAACTGTGGTAATAAATGATATTGGCATCACCACCGGCAGCATTTGATACTGCCGGGTTAAACAACGGTAATTGATTCATGTGTTTTTTAAATCCGTTAGCCCAGCGTGTAAAAAGCAAGGCCGCACCTCCCACGAAAAGGGAAGCCGTCTTTAATCCTTCATCAACCATTGCCGGGGTGATCGGATCCGGAACTTTCCGTCCATCCATGTTCTCGATCGCGATCTCGGCAGGGATTTCTTTAAAACGATCGGAAAAGGTCTGCCTGATCATCACCAGGGAAGTGTCTTCCTCAATCTTAAGCCAGTTCTTTCCTTCCGGTTTCCTGCTTAAGATAATCTCAAAACTACCGTCATCCTCCACTTTCAAATCAGAATGTTCCAGATTACCACAGGGGGTCAGGCCTCCGGTCGTACCGTAATTCCCGTTCTGGGTAAAAAACCCGAGATAATGAACCGTATTCCTCTTTCCATGAATACGGTAGTTGTACTTTCCGCTTATCTGGGCATTGAAATAATGGTTGTCGGGATTATCGGCCCCCAGTTTAATGGTTTCATGGGCAGTTCTCCTGAAAACCGGGAATGCGGGATCATTGTACTCCAGAAAAGCTTCCAGTCCTCCTCGGGTAAGTCTTGTCAGATAACGGATACCTTCGGCCTGCTGAAATGGATCACGCGGAGTTCCCGGAGCCAAAAGAACCGCTCCGGTAGCTTTCAGCTGATCGCAGAATTCTTCCCAGGCTTTTCCGGTAACGATTCTCTGATTGTGAAGATCCTCCTCCGTCTTTCCTCCGACCTTCAATCCGATCCGGTGAAAAACCTTCATCATCCGCAGGAAGAAAAAAAGAAATCCACGCATATTGAAAAGAATAGTATTATTGCACTCTTTGCGAAAACCCTCACAAAGTTAGAAATTTTCATGGATTTCTTTTCAAACCAAACCGGTGACTGGGCGCTGGTCGCAGGCGCTGCCGAAGGTATAGGAGCTGCTTTTTGCGACTCACTCGCCAGGAGAAAAATCAACCTTGCGATGATCGATATACAGGAACAGCAACTGTATGAAACAGCCACCCGGATCGAAAATTCATATCACATAAAAACCATACGGTTGGTTCAGGACCTCTCGGAAAAAGAGGCTTGGATAAAGTGTCTGAAATTCATCGATCTGCTGGATTGCCGGATATTGATCTATGTTCCAGCCTACAGTCCTGTAAAATCCTTCCTGAACAATTCTCCCGATGAACTGGATAAATATCTCTGGCTGAATAACCTTACCCCGCTGCACCTGGTTCATGACTTTGCGGAACGTTCTAAGAACTCCGGATGCGGAGGAATCGTCCTGATGTCATCGCTTGCGGGTCTGATCGGCCCAAAATACGTTGCTCCTTATGCCGCCACAAAAGCCTTTAATGTCATTCTTGCTGAATCACTATACCATGAACTGCGCTCCTATGGCGTTGCCATCACGGTTTGTTGCGCCGGGCCGACTTCCACACCGACTTATCGGTCAAGTTTGCCAAATGATCAAAAGACTGCACCGAAAGTAATGGAAGCAATGACGGTCGCGGAATATGCATTGAAACAACTGGGAAGAAAAGCTATTGCCCTTCCGGGAAAGAAGAACCGGTTTTTCTATTTTATCCTGCTTCATGTCCTGCCCAGGAAAATGGCAGGTCGTCTGGTTAGCCGGACGATGGGTAAAATGTACCCATCCATCGGCTGAAGATACGTTGTTGCGATCAGGATCGCATTTCTATGATCCTAATAGAAGGTCGGACATTCCATCGGACCGCCGTTTCTTGATCGGCCGCCACCGGGTATGAAACCACCGGTACTCCGTCGTCCTCCTGCACCTCCAAAAATAGATAGCTTGTCGAATTCAAGGATTAAACTGATTTCATGAGCACCTCCCGTTCCGTTCAGCGCTCCGGATACCTGGAGATCATAGCTGTACATGAACTTGATGCTCATATCTTCCATGAACATGTACCGGTAACCGGCTAAAAGCACCACCGAACTGTTGACAACTCCGGTCAATGTCGACTTGTACCAGGCTCCCAGATATACATTGAATTTGAGAAGGTTTAATCCGGCCATTAAAGAATTCAGGTCTGCCTGATTCTGATATAAGACACCGAGGTTGATCTTTAAAGGTTCCCCACTTCCCCTGTTAAGAGTTGAAGTGGAAGATCCCGCCCCTGCAGCAATGACAATATCTCCATGAGCAACCCATTTCCTTGGATAGGGAGAAGAGCCGGTAGAAAGAAAACTGACATCCGGTTTGAAAATATGATCAACAGCAAAACCTACATTGCCGTTTATACTCCCCGAAGGATTCATAAATTGCAGAATACCTCCAGCGGCAAAATCTGGTACAACACGCTTACTGGCATCAGGAGGTATAAAGGAGGTTTGGTAAATAGCGCCATATTTTGCATCTAACTGATCGGCAAAAACGAAATCATCCCAATTCACCCTCCGCTGAATAACAGCGGCTTTTATCCCTACCTGGGCGATCAGAAAGCTGGTTATCGGAATGCGTACTCCGATGGTGAGAGCCGCGGTAAGGTTATTGATCAGTCCTACCCCGGGATTATCCTGCTGGATCATGAGTCCAATACCACCCGCACCCGGTAAATTACGGTCACCCAGGTCGGCCGAAAAATAATACGACTTCAGGTCAATCGGCAAGGTCGGCCATTGATCCCTGAACAGGAACCGCGCTCTTAATCCGGCGTTAATACCGGTAAATGCCGGGTTGTAAAAAATGGGAGTGCTAAAGTATTGCGAATAGTTGATATCCTGACCATGAGAGTTAATCTGAGTGGAAAGAAGCATTCCCAGAATCAATACAAATTGATATATAGTTCGTCTTTTCATCGAGAAATATATTAGCGATTATCGGATTAATGTAACAGTTCCCATGGTGCTGTATTCACCCTTGCCAATGTCTCCGCCATTCCAGGGCGAATCATCCACAAACAAAGCCTCGATCTTCCACATATAGGTGCCTTGTGGCATCATGTTCCCGTTATACGTTCCATCCCATCCTTCTTCCGGACAACCCTGGCTGTCAAGTTTTGTCGATTCCCACATCAGATGTCCCCAGGTATCGAAGACAGTGACATGATATTGCTTCAGGTTCGTTCCCACTGGCTTGAACAACCTCACTGCAAGATTTGTGTTCGTTGGCGAAAATGCATTCGGAACATACAGTCCCTTGAATAAAAGCTGATATTCAAAGAAAGTTGTATCCGAACAACCAAATTCATTGAGCGATATGAGCTTAATGATATAGGTACCATCCTCCGTATAGGTCACTATCGGGTTCTTTTCTACAGAAGTTTGGCCATTGTTGAAATCCCAGAAATAACTTGAAGCGCCTTCCGAAGAATTGTTCAACTTCACATATCCCTGTTTGTCATTGAAATTATCTGTTATGGTGAATGAACTTGTTGGTGTTATATTGACCGTAACGGTCGAGTCAACGGTATCCATACAACCATAGAGATCTTTCACGATCATGCGAACAGTATAACTTCCTTCATTATGGTATTTATGCTCGGGATCCTCTTCTATCGAAGTATTTTGATTGGAAATAGTATCCCCAAAATTCCAATACCAGAATCCGATGGTTGTATCCGAAAGGCTTGTCTTGTCTTCAAAATAGGTCGGATCACCCGTACAGGCAGCAGTGTTGTCATAATGGGCAATCGGCAAGCCAAATATCCTGGTCGGTTTCGTGATAGAATCCTTGCAACCAAAACGGTTCATCACAACCATCTTGACATCATAGATCCCTTTCCCTCCATAATTATGTGTCGGATTTTCGAAGGTCGAGGTATCATTGACACCGGAACTTGGCTCTCCGAAATTCCAGTACCAACTGTAAACCGGTTCACCAAATGTATCGGAAGTATCTAAGAACACCGTAGGTTGTTCCAGACAGGTTGAAACATTGGAGAAATAGCTCATCGGGGTAGGATGTATGGTGATCTGTCGTGTAATGGTGTCAAGAATATCGACATTTCCTACGGTAGCACGGATCTCCAGGACAACATTATAGGTTCCTGCGTTTTCAAAAACATGGTCTATTGGTGAGGTGTGAACGTCATAGGTAGTTTCGAATCCATCACCCCAGGTCCAGTGCCATCTGTTGATCATACTCACCGGTAAAGAGCTGTCGCTGAAAGATATCACGTACCTTGCACAGAGAAGGGTGTCGCTGTACTCGAAAGCAGCTTTGATACATGGGTTTCGTACAACGTTTGTCGTAATGCTGTCAACACATCCCCTGGTATTGGTGATGATGAGTGTTACAGGATATGTTCCCGGGTACACATAGAGATGGGAAGTATTTCCCGGACCCGGGGCAGGAATGATCTCAGGCGCCGAACCATCCCCAAATCTCCATTCCCAGCTTGCGATCGTACCTGTACCGGCATATTGAGTCGTATCCGTAAAATAAAGGGTGCTGTCGCATGGTTGCGAACTATATGCAAAGGCCGGTTCGGGTGGGGCATAAACCTGAATTTCCCTGAAAACACTATCAACACAATTATCCGAATTCCATACCTTCAACTTGACCACATACAGACCGGGTTGTGAGAAGACATGCGTCGGATCATACAGATAAGAGATATTACTTGATCCGGAATTAGGATCGCCGAAGTTCCAAACCGGCGAATATAAAGTGTCGCCAACCGCATTATTAACAGGATGGAACTGGGTCTTATAACCGAGACAAACGGTGTCATTCGTAAAAGTGAAGCTAAATGCTGGTTTTACATAAACACTGTCGCTAATGGTATCCTTGCATCCGTATGTGTCCGTAACAATAAGGGTTACGAGATATTTTTTATCAGTTTCCGGAAATGTAAATTGTGGATTAACCTCCTGTGATATACCAATGGGACCAAAAATCCAATAGCGTTCTGCGATGGCTGAACCATTTCCGTGAGACAGATCCTGGAAGTTGACTTGTCCTGACGGGCAGAAGAAACTTACATAATCAAAATCTGCTGTCGGTTTCGGCCTTGCAACCACTGGAAGAGTAACGGAATCTTCACAATTTTCAAGATTGGTCACAATAAGTTTTACCATATAGGTACCTGCAGTGCTAAAGAGATGTGCCGGGTTTTGAACCGATGCAGTACCGCCATCGGCAAAATCCCAGAACCATGATTTGACCGTACTTCCCGGGGCAATTGAAAGATCCGTGAAATAAGTCGAATCGCCTACACAGGAGGCGTCATACTCAAACATAGCCGCCGGTTTTGAATTGGCTACTACCTGAATCACCGTATCATGCGTACAATTATAAGAGTTTGTAGCCACCAGGGTCACAGAGTAAGTTCCCGGACTGACATAGGTATGCGTCGGATTCTGATCATGAGAAGTATTAAGGTTCCCCGATCCGGGATCACCAAAATTCCAGGCCCAGGCAATAATGGTTCCGGTAGGTGTGGTCGAGGCATCGGTAAATTGCGTTGGACTGGTAATGCAGGCAGTATCAGCGGTAAACTGAGCCACGGGTGCATCATTGACGGTTACCTGTTTGGTAAGCGTGTCTGTACAATTCGACGAGTTTGTAACCAGCAGATGAACATTGAAAGTTCCACCGCTGGTAAAGGCATGCGTCGGATTCTTTGCATAAGAAATATTTTGTATTCCGGAAGACGGATCCCCGAAATTCCATTCCCAGGCAATTAAGGTTCCTCCGTTCACGGGTTGAGACAGATCGGTGAACTGAAGATAGGTATTCTCACAAGCGCCTGCATCAAATTCGAAATTGGCAAGCGGAGCAGACTCAACCGTCACCGGTAAGATTTTTGTAGCAACGCAATCGTCACTGGTTGTGATAGTCAGTTTAACATTATAAGTACCACCGCTCGGAAATTTATGAACGACATCCGGCGAATCCGGCCAGTTTCTGGTGTCATCTCCCGACCCGTCATCATAATGCCATACCCATGTTTGTATAGAACCGTGTGGTGCTGAGGAGAGATCATGGAAATGAACCGAATCGGTCGAACAGGTCGGCGAAGTAAAGGTAAACGATGGAACAGGTTTCCCGTAGACATGTACAAGAATGGTAGTGTCTTTTGTACATCCCTGGTCTGTAATAATGGTCAGCGTAACATTATAATCTCCGGAATTGACATAAGTATAAGTCGGATTCTGTAATGTCGAGCTCCCTCCTTCCCCAAAATTCCAGTGATAGGTTACAATCGTTGCTCCTGTAGGAGGAACCGATTCATCCGTAAATACTGTCGCCTTTCCCTGGCATTCGGTCGAGGCGCTGAATTGTGCAAAGGGTTTTGCATTAACTGTGATGTCCGTTTCAGTGGTATCCTTACATCCGTTTACATTCGTAACAATAAGCTGAACAGTAAAAGAGCCTGCATGGGTAAACAAATGCGTCGGATTCTTCAGGGGCGAAGTATTGCTAGCCCCTGAACCGGGATCACCGAAGTTCCATAGATAGGTAGTGATATCACCGCCCCCGTTGGGTTGCGAACCATTGTTGAAAGTAACAAGCTGGTTTTCACAGGTGGGTGGGGAAGCAGTAAATGAAGCAACCGGTGAAGGAATACTGGTAACCGTATGTTCGGTATAACTTGTACATCCTGTTGTAGTATGAACGGTCAGCCGGACTATATGGGTAGTTGCAGTTCCGGCGAAAGTATGACAGATATCAGGAGAGTCCGGGATGACAATGGGAGGTGTCGTTGTTCCATCTCCAAAATCCCAGGTCCATGTATCAATATAACCTGAAAATCCGGTGGGTATATATGATTGATCATCAAAGCAAACCGGGTTACCGATACAGGCAGCCTGTGTGTAAGAAAATTGTACAATGGGTTTTGGATTCACCGTCACAAGCTTGGTGGTGTCGTGGATACAACCATTGGAATTCACTACCGTTAACGTTACCAGGTAATTCCCATAATTAGCATAAGTGTGGGGTGGGTTCTGGTCGCTCGAGGTTCCTCCATCGCCAAAGTTCCAGAGATAGTTGATGATGGTTGTTCCTGCCGGTGTTGTGGTCGATTGATCGGTAAAGATCATGGTATTGCCTTCGCAGGGGTTGGTATTGGTAAAATCGGCGACCGGTAGAGGATTAATGTTTATCTCGATTCTTATCGTGTCTTTACATCCATTTGTGTTGGTTACAATCTCCTGAACCCAGAAAGAACCTGCTCTCGAGAATTTGTGGGTAGGATCCTTTAAAGTCGAAATGTTATCATTACCCGACAGAGGATCCCCGAAATTCCACTCATAAGTCTGGATACTCCCTCCTCCGTTAGGATCGGTTAGATCAGTGAATGCTACATCCTGACCGACACATCTGGTTGGAGAGGCACTGAAGTTGGCAATCGGCGAATTGACACTGGTAACTGTCTTCTCAATATAATTGGTACAACCGCGGCTTGTGGTTACGGTTAACCGTACTATATGGCTTGAGGCAGTCCCGGCAAAAGTATGGGTGATATTCGGATTATCCGGAAAATTAATGGGAGGAGTCGTCGTCCCATCACCGAAATCCCAGATCCATTGAATCTTGATTCCTGAAAATGTTCCGGGGATGGTCGAATTGTCTGTATAAGATACCGGACTTCCGATACAACTGGAAGGTGAAAAGATGAAGTCAACAATCGGGTTGGCATAAACCGTCACCTGAATGGTTGTGTCATGGATACATTGATTGGAATTGGTGACAGATAGTGTCACATTAAAAGTTCCATAATTATTATACATATGTTGAGGACTCTGCTCCGGCGAAGTGTAACCATCTCCGAAATCCCAGTAATATGACACAAACGAGGTCCCGGGCGGGGTGATGGAAGTATTGGTAAATACCATATTGGTTTTCTCACAAGCCTCCGTGAATGTGAATTGTGCCTTGGGAAGATCACTGATGAGGATCTGATGAATGATGGTATCTTTACATCCGTTGGCATTTTTAACGATCAATGTCACATCTTTAAGTCCTGAGGTACTATAGGTATGAGTTGGATGCTGTGCAGTAGAGTAGTTTCCTGAACCAGATGCCGGATCGCCAAAGGTCCAGGACCAGGAGGTCAGAATTCCCCCGCCGTTCAACTGGGTCAGGTCATGGAATTGTACTTCCTGATTTTTACAGGCAGGAGTATTGGGCACGACTTCAAAGTCGGCTGCAGGTCTGGCAATCGGTTGTACATGATAAACCTTTGAAGCGGAACAACCGCGGTTGGTGGTTACAGTCAGAGTAACATCATACCCGCCCGGATTGAATACCGGGTAAATGTAAGTCGGGTTTTGTGCAGTTGAATATCCTATTCCATTGCCAAAGTCCCAGTACCATGCAACAATAATATCCGGGTATGGAGCCGGAACATTGGATTGATCGGTGAATACTATGGTTTCCCCGTCACACGTGGGGGAGGTGAAGGTAAAGTTGGCAACCGGAACGGGGATCGTTGTCACAGTATATGACTTGCTGTTGGTACATCCCCATTGGTCAGTTAGTGTCAGCGTCACGACAAAGTCTCCCACAAACGGGAAAAGATGGGAAACGGTACCTGGCTGAGAAGAATTTTCTCCATCACCAAAGTCCCAATGCCATGTGTAATCTCCCGGAGGAAGTACATCAGGATCAGTGGTAAAGGTAACCAGCTTATCGACGCAAGCATTATTGGTAAAAGTGAAATCAACCGGTATGATCGGATTCACAATAACGTCATGACCAATAGTATCTTTACAGTCATTCAGATTATCGGTTACAATTAAAACCACATGATAAGAGGTCCCTGCAGCGGAAAAAGTATGGGTTGGATTTTGCTGATAGTTTATATTTTCAGGCCCGGAGGCAGGATCACCGAAATTCCACTCCCACTGGTAAATTATTCCGGGAGGGGTGCTGTTCGAGTAAGATCCATCCATGAAATAAACAGGTTGGTTGGCACAGGCTTTTCCCTGGTGGGTGAGTGTCTGGTCACTGAACCAGGTAAACTGAGCTCCCGGTTGTGGATGAATGGTAACATAAACACTCCAGTAAGCTTCCAGCGCGGTTCCACGGTTAACATACCGTTCAACAAGAAAGGTTCCCGGGCCTGCGAAAACATGTACCGGGAATGCCGGCGTATTCGGCCAGTCGAAGTGTTCCGGACTGGGTGTTGATCCGTCGTTATAATACCAGTCTTCCGTGGTTATCAATCCGCCGGGTGGAATGGCAGGAATAAAATTAATGGGAACGCCCTGGCATTGAATCTGGGGATTTGCACTAAAGAAGGCATTTGGTGTTGCTCCGACCGTAACAGAGTGTTGAACGGTGGTCGGACATCCGGTTTGCATATCCGTTCCAACGAGCGTGACAACAAAGGTTCCCGGACCAGGATATATATGGGTGGGGTGAGGTCCCACACCAGCTTGGCCATCACCGAAATCCCATTGCAGATTGTTTCCTACAAATTGGGATGGATTTAATATCTCCTGAAAAGTAACTTCGTATGGAGTGGTTCCGATGGCAGCAGAGAAATCAACATCAGGATTCGGACTGACAAGGATATCATCCTCCCATACATCAAAACAATTATCAGCATTCGTAACCCTCATGGTTACGTGAAAAGTGCCTGCTCCACTGTACATATAAGCAGGGCTTTCCTCCGTGGATGTATTCCCGTCTCCGAAATCCCACAAATAACCGACAATCTCACTTCCTCCCTCCCGTTGGCTTGTATTGGTAAATATAACCGGAGTTCCCAGACAGGCGTTTCCATGATCAAATCCGGCTCTGGGCGCTCTGAAAATCTCTACCGGCTGGGTAAAGACTTCCGATTCACACCCCATCGAATTGATTACTTTTAATGTTGCTGGCGGGAAAGGACCAAGACTAAGATAGGTATGTTCGACAATCTCGTTGATATCATGAGTAGTAACGACAGGACTGCCGTCGCCAAAGTTCCAGACCAGATCGGTGATTGTACCTACCGGGGTAACTGAATTGTGCGGGTCAAAATAGGTTATTTCATTTAAACAAGCAGGGGAAATTTCACAAACGGCCGTGGGAATGGTCGAGGCTACGGTAACATCCTGAACCAACGTTTCAAAGCATCCTTTTGAATTTGTGACTGTCAGCTTGACATGATAGGTGCCAGGGCTCGCATAAATATGATTGGTGATGGGTTGGGTACCCGGAAGAACAACAGAATCTCCGTCTCCCCATACCCACTTAAAATGAATGATGGTTTCGGTCGTGATTGCGTGGGTTGCCTGGCTGGCGCTTGCATCAAATGAAGTACCGTCGTACAGACATCCAACCGGCGTGGCAGTGAACTGGGGATCGGGTTTATATTTATTCGGATCAACGTATACAAAATCAGTGATCTGATCCTGATTCCCTTCCGAATCCTGAATTGTCAGGACTACCGTATAGGTGATTCCCGGGGTGGTTGGAAAGGTGTGGATTGGGTTGATGTCGGTCGATACAGCGGATAAATCACCAAAATCCCATGAATAGGTAATATTAGGATCAGAATGCAATGAAACATCCCCGGTAAAGCTTACAATATTATAATAACATCCATAAAGCGGGTCGAATGTATAATAATAATACGCAGCCAGGAATGGCTGGGTATTAACATCAAGCGTGGTTTGCTTCGGAGTACAGACATTCCCGCTGATTCCTTCCTGAAGGGTGATCCGGAAAGTCCCTACATCAGTCCATCGGACACTGAACTGCGCCGATGTTGAAGACCCGATGATTGACCAGCCTCCGGAACCCGGACTGATTCGTTGAACGGACCATGAATACGTGTGTCCGGTTATTTCAGGAGTTGAATAACTGACTACATTTGTCGCGCTCTCACAGACAACAGCAGGTCCAGTTATTCTGGGTTCTGTATCAGGGCATTGTGCCCATGATTGGACAACCGCTGAAGTCAGGAAAATCGATAAGAAGAGGAGGCGAACAGATCGATAAAACATAGGTGTGGAGTTTATGCGTTTTTCCTTTATTTGTTATACTTATCTTCTGGACAAAAGTTTCAATGTTCAGGTTGCCCGGATAGTTGATTTTTTAAGATTTATCAATAAAAATCCTGAAACAACAAAAATAACAATTTTTTCTTATGTTATAATATTAAATTAAATCAGACAATGACCCTTATAGAAATTTTTTTATTCAGATTATAACAACATATTTTTTATTATTGGAATAAACCGCTTATTTTTGCATGAGTGAATAAATATCCGGTGCATGATATAGTCATATTATTACGGTCGAAGCAACCAGGAAGTAAGAATTTTTGTCTATCCCATGTAACATTTAAATTAAAATAATCCCAGATGCAAAAGATCCCTATCCTCCTCATCCTGCTGGCAACCTTTATCGGTTTCGCCGCTTGTAACAAAAAACAAACTGAAGAACCATGCAATGGCAAAGGAGCACTCTATCTGGAAAATAAACTGGATTCAGCCATTTCAATCATGATCATCCAGACCCATAAAACAATGTCATTGGAAAAAGATTATATGGAGATTTTTGATCTTCCTGGAAATCAACCCTATGAGATTAAAGTCACAGGAAAGGATTACTATCTGGATACAACCATAATGATCCTTCCTTGTGATAACAAACTTCTGATCTTCAAGCAGGAGTAACAACTTTTTTACCGGTAGTATCTGCTGGACTTTTTAATTCACCTTTCAAACCTGACCTTATTTAAATAAAAAACAAGCCTTGTGTTGTTTTTTTCCAGGGCGATATTTTTTATCTCCTGGTATCCGTAACACAGGAAATAATTATCATACCAGAAAACCATCCTGCTTCTCGACTCCGCCAATAGTTTGTCGTCAGGATATAGAAGGTCGACCGGGGAATAATCAAGTTTTTCAACTACCTCATTTTCTGAAATGATCTTTGACCCAATTTTTCCATCACTCAGATAACTAAGTACAAATTCATCACCGGAGGGAAAAAGGGTTACCTTCGGATCAAGTTCAAAGGAGACGAGGTTTCTTATTTCCATGGAATTATCCCAAAGATGTTTCCCCTCAGAATCAAAGGCAGCAACGATTGCATTGGTGTACCGGTAACCGTCAAAAATGGAATAACTGTTTGAGTAAGGCCTGCCATAAAAGTCAAAATCAGTGTAGTTTTCCGTTCGGTACTGGGGATAGTAAATTTCGCCCATTAGAATATAAATATCATTATAACGAGTGATTTTATGCAGCAGCATCGTATAATCAAGCGAATACTCGCCAATATTTCTGTTCTTTTTTAATGCCTTTTTTTTCAGACTAAGGACATCTTTTTCATTAAGAAGATTGTTGGCATTTTTAAGTTCCAGGTAATTAATGAAATTCACGTCCTTTTGCCTTCCATTTTCGATCGAACAGGAAAATAGTCCCGATGATTCTTCCGGAACTTTCATCTTCTGTCCTGAAGTGGTTGAAGGAGTGAGCGAATAAGTCCCCAGGATCATCTCTCCTCCGTTCTCTTTCCGTATGGCTTGGAAATTTGTAAAATTATACCCGGTATTACCCGCATGGATCAGGATTTCATTTTTTATATTCCCCGAACTGTCATAACGAACCAGGTAATGCTCCCAGTTCTTTTTAGAAATTTGCCGGCTTACGACCGCCCTTACGGAAATTCCTTCCGGATCGACAGAAAGCCAGCGTATAGCAATGTAACTTCCCTTCCCTAAAGAAAATTTATTCTTGCTTCCTTTACTGAGGTTAATGAAAAAAAACTGATCCGCTTCATTTTTTGCCTTCAGTCCGAACCAGGCAGATCCATTTTCAGTTCCAAAATATCTGATCTCAGTGTTTGGTGGGAGTACCCCGGAATTCAGGATAAACGTTCCTTGTTTTGGGACAATCCTTAACAGCTGAAACGCGGGATCAGAAACTTTATTCTTTCCTGAATTGACAAACAACAGGGTCAGGGTGTCATTTTTAATGGAAGAGAACCGGAAATCAAGGGATGATAAAATGGGAATGGTTTTGACCCACAAATATTGAAGATCTTTATCATAAAAGGAGAAATACCACCTGATTCTGTTTTCATCAACCGTTTCTATGCTTTTAAAGAACAGTAGGACACCCGTCGAGTCACAAGGGATCATACGGTAAGTTTCATTATCCGATTTGGCCGGGATCTCAATACGTAAAGGCTGATCCGGATTAGCCTCCTTATGATCCGACTGAGCCATTATTGGGATGGTCAAACAGATGAAAAGAAAAAGCGTGAAAACCCTTTCCGGTCGCATAAAAATAAATTAACCAGACAAAGATAAAAAAAAAGGCTGCCCTCTTTGAAAGGCAACCTTTTAACATTCTATGAAATGATCTTACCGGATAACCAGTTTCTTAATGACAGGTTGGGTAGTTCCCGGATAAGAAATCTTCACAAAATAGATTCCTTTTGAAATATTATCAAGAGGAATTGTCATATCAGTCTGTGTGGTCGACCCAGTAAAGATCCGGGTTCCCGTCATCGATAGGATCGAGATCTCTTTTCTGCCGGAATCGGAAAAACTAAGGATGACCTTGCTTGATGCTGGATTCGGCGATAACTGAACCACCGGTGAACGATCTTTACTGTCGATTCCCGAAGATATTGTTCCCGTAATGATGATGTCATCAACTTCCCATGCAGCTGCATCAGGAAGCGCCGTAATATAACGGAAGGCAAGGTGAACGTTATTTCCGGTGATGTCCGAAACATCAATATTGCCGGAAGATGCCCAGGTCCAGGTGCCGGGAGACAGAGTGGCTGTGATCGGTATCCATGTGGCAGTAGTGGGATCTGCACCTGTTACGTAGTCGTTCGACATTTTAACTTCCAGAGCCGGTCCGGTATAATTGGTAGCTGTCTTAAACGACAGGGTCTCTTTATAATACGTATCAAAATTCATGGATGGTGAGATCAACCAATCGTTGCAATCTTCCGAGGCCTGATATCCGTTTACATATGCGTAGTTATTCCCGCCAAAGGAGGAAATGATCCATCCCTTCTCACTACTACCCAAACTGATTGTGTCCCAGGGATCGAATGACAGACTTTCAAAATCCTTATACAAAATCAGGGTTATATCAGCAGTGGTAGCGGAAGCTGAAGGAGGAGTCCCGTCAGTCTTATAATTAATGTTGGTTCCTCCGTTGGTATAGGGATATATTTTGAAAAAGTATTGCTGATTGGCTTTCAGATTAAGAAAAGTAAAGGTCTGCACCCCCTGTAAGACGTTTTTCGCACCTTTACCATCCGTAAAATCGAGATCATCGGCTTCAGGAACCGCGTCGACCGGAGCAATAATGTTGTTCGTTTCGCTTGCTTTGATCAGATAAGACTGGGGAAGCTGTCCTCCTTCCGAATCCGTCCAGATCAGATCAACTGAAAGGTTATTTGCCTGGGCTACGAAATCGGTAGGATAATTTGTCGGTTCGGGTAAAGGGGTTCCGCCGGTAGCAAAAGAAAAATCATCATAGAAGACACTTCCGCCGGAAATATTATTTTCTTTATATACCCTTACTTCAAACCTGAATCCATCTGCGCTGGCCGGTGCCGTTAATGCATATGTCACCTGGATCCAACTGGGATTATCTGTCGAATAGGTACTGGGTCTTAATTCTGTCTCATTATCCGGTAAGGTAGCCCCGCCGCTTAACCAGTAACACCATATCCTTGTCCTTGCTTCAGGATCATTGTCGTAATACCAATAACTGAGTGTGTATAAACTTCCCGGAACGACTCCGGAAAGTTCTTGCTGGAACTTCTTGGTTGTAGCATCTGAAGTATGTTTCGCTGAATAGGTACCGCCATGAATGGTGCCAGATTCCTGAGAAATATTTTCAAATAGCGTCCAGCTGGTGGGTTCATTCGGATTGTTCCAGCTTTCCAGATTGCCATTTAAAACCAGCTCCTGTCCATTTGTTTCCGTGTTAAAAAAAAGGAAAAGAGAACATAATACGATGGGTAATAATATTAGTTTTTTCATTGATAATGTTTTAAAGGTTTTGTTTGTCATTAATATAATTGGATCCTTATCTCCCCGACTATTGAATGATCAGTTTCCTTGTACAAACACTCTTCGTATTCAGATCGGTAACCTGAATCATATAAACTCCGGGAGCCAGATTTGACAAGTCAAACTGGTTAACCTTAAGTTCACTTTTCCTTTCAAATACAAGAGTCGAAAGTTGATTGAAAATCTTGAATTGCACCGGATCAGCCTTTTTCAGTGTTATCCTGAAGGTTCCATCACTCGGATTTGGATAAATGGTGAATCCCAATTTATCCGGATCCGAAATACCTGTGGGTCCGACATTAATATAATCTGTTTTGATCAGCGTGTGATTCCCGACAAGATTCGATACTTTCAGGGTCACGTCATAACTTCCCATATCAATATACTGGATGGCGGGTGGTGTCTGACCTATATAGGTTCCCGGGGTTCCACCTTCAAAAGTCCATTCCCAGTTCGTTGCATCAGGAGAAGATTCATCGGTGAATGTCACGTAATCATATTCAAGTATGGCAGTATCGCTTGCTGAGAATCCGGCCACAGGCAGATAAGCGCATCCGGCCAATGGAGATGCCCATATGGAATCACCGGTCGTATTGACCAGTTGAAACTCGATGGCATGCCTCCAGTTTGCAGGATCGGTATTATCAGATTCCGGATCGCATAATTCAAGGGATGGGCCATATCCGTCGGCCAATGTATCCCATGGCAGCGTAGCACTGTAATAGACTGAATCTACCAGGTATCCAAGATAATCCCTGATTACGATGGGTTCCCCGTTGTTGTTCAATGCTCCATCCGTCCACTGCTGGGCAGTTTTTCCAAATGCACTCTGCATCGCTGAAGCGCTTTTTGCAACAAGAAGGTATTCTCCCGGGGCAAAAGAGATATCGGGAAATACAAAAGTTACCCCCTGATCAAAGTAAAAGTCCTTTAGATTCCATGAGATGGTATCGTTGTTGTACAACTCTATGAACTCAAGGGTATCCGTCCCGTATTCAGGAGGATTGTACATGATCTCTGTCATGACAATTTGTGCGTTGGTAGCGCCAAGAACAGTAATGTAGGCATTTTTACAATACGAAGAATACCCGTAGTTGTTGCTTGCATCCAAACAGACATTATAGGTTCCCGGATAATTGTACATAATATTGACCGGATTCTGATCATAGCTTTCATTGGGTTCACCTCCGACAAATGACCATTTCCAGTATGTTGGACAATACAGGGTGGAATCGAAGAAGTTGACGACATCACCAACTCTGATCACCAGGGTATCCGCATAGAAATCGATATCCGGTGCATACGGTTCACAGAGGGTAGTAAAAGATACCACATCACCGTATCCGTTTCCGTTGCTTGTCGTAGCATAAGCCCTGAAATAATAGGTAGTATTCGGACTCAGACCTGTCAGGGTACTGGAAAAATATCCAAGCGTACCCGTTTCCGTGGTATGGGGATCTGAAATGGTTGGATTTGTACCGGTCGAATAGCAAATACCCCTGGCAGAAATAGTAGCACCTCCGTCGGCAACTATGGTTCCTCCCGTTACCGCTGAAATATGCGTGATATTTGCTACGATTGGATCCGTTGTGACGGTCGGGACGTTACTTGGCCGGCCGGTTATTAAAATATTATCGACCTCCCAGACCTTGGCGTTACCGGAAGTGGTGCCGGAAACATATCGGAAAGCCACATGAACGTTCCCTCCGTTAAAGCCTGAAACATCGATATTGCCGGATGGCGTCCAGGTGTAGCTGCCTGGCGACAGCGTTGCAGTAAGCGGAGTCCAGGTTCCTGTATTCGGATCTGCCCCGGTTACATAATCGGTTGATATCTTGACTTCAAGAACCGGACCGGTAAAGTTCGAAGCGGTAAGGAAAGTAAAGGTCTCTTCCTGATAAGCATCAAAATTCATGGAGGGTGATATCAGCCAGTCATCGCTGTTCGTGGATCCTCCATAACCGTTGATATAAGCATAATAATTACCTCCGGTCGACTGGATCGTCCACCCTTTATTACTCGTGATACTGATGGTATCCCAGGGATCAAACACCTGGTCATTGAAATCTTTGGTAATGATCGTCAGATAATCAGAGGTTGTAATGTTGGCCGAAGGAGGGGTGCCGTCAGTTTTATACTTGATGCCTGATCCTGAACCGGTATAGGGAAAAATTTTAAAATAATAGGGTGTATTGGGGGGAAGATTGGTAAAGCTTGCTGCCTGAACTCCCTGAAGAACATTCAGTGCACCGGTTCCGGCTGCAAGGTTGGGATTGTTTGGAACAGGAACACCATCTACCGGAGCAACAATATTATTTGCATCGCTTCCCAGGATCAGATAGGCAGAAGGTAACTGTCCGCCAACTGCATCCACCCATGACAAATTGATGGTAATAGGAGCCGTGCTGGCGGTGAAATTGGTAGGATAATTGGTTGGCGCCGGAATGGTTGCATTCAAAACGTCATTCCACGACATCGCGACCCTTATCCCGTCGATGATTACATTTTGACTGTTCGAAAACTGACGGATTGCAACACAGCCCGGATTGATATCCGGCTGACTTGCATCCGCTAGGGGTCCGATGGTCGGCATGGTCGGTTCTGTCGATGGCAATGCACCTGAAAAAACAAACAGGCTGACTCTGTCGTTCAGGGTACCGGCAACTATTTCATACTTCAGTACCAGCACGTAAGTTGTTCCTGTGGTAAACGTAGAAGATGAATACGTACCGGTATTACTGGAAAAACTTAAACCAAAATGGCTGGTTGCATCCATGAATACTTTTCCCCGGAAAGCGGTTCCGATCGGCTGACCTCCATAATGGAAGAAATATCCTCCCGCAACCCCAGAAATATTAACCATAAAGGCAGTGTAAACCACCCCCGTACTTTGAGCGCCAAAAGGTCTGTTGTCATCTTCACCGTTGTTATCGGCCAATGCCGCATTTCCGATACCGGAATCGATGTACCCGGCATAGGTCAACCCCCCGTTATTGACCGTAATAGGTTGTGTCCCGCTTCCGGAATGAGCACTCCATCCGTTATTGGTGATCAGATCACCTGCTGTATATGAGAAATTCTCATCCAGCAACAATTGTCCAAAGCTTATTCTTTGGTGACCAAAGAATAGTAGTGTTGTAAAGATGATGGCAATAAGAGTAAATTTTTTCATAGGCTTGTTGTTAAAAGAAAATAATAATACATAATTCTTGCAAAATTCTTGTTCATGATTTTATATTTACAAATTTGATAAAAATTATCGGAATATTTGTTACGGATTTATTAACAATTTTAAAATAAAAACGGGACTGACCATCATCCGGTCAATCCCGTATCTAAAAAAATATCTACCCTATTATTTATCCTTCACCTCTTCAAAATCGACATCGGTAACATCATCGCTGCCTGAGGATTTTGAACTTCCTGCACCGGGTTGTTGCTCCTGCTGCGGACCACTTTGCGGTCCATCCTGCGGATTACCCTGAGAAGCGTTCTTGTACATCTCTTCGCTGGCAGTCTGCCAGATGGAATTCAGGTGTGCCATGGCTTTGTCTATTCCCGGAATATCACGGTTCTTATGAGCCGACTTTAGTTCATCAACTGCTTTCTGAATCGATTCTTTTTTGTCGGCCGGGAGCTTGTCTCCAAATTCTTTCAACTGTTTCTCCGTCTGGAAAATCATCGAATCAGCCTGATTCAGTTTATCAATCTCTTCCTTCATCTTTTTATCCGAATCGGCATTTTGCTGGGCCTCTTCCTTCATTTTCTTGATTTCACTGTCGGTCAACCCGGAAGAAGCTTCAATCCTTATCTGCTGCGATTTGCCTGTTGCCTTGTCTTTTGCAGTAACATGCAGGATCCCGTTGGCGTCGATGTCGAAGGTTACCTCGATCTGTGGGATACCTCTCGGGGCCGGGGGAATTCCATCAAGATGGAAACGCCCGATACTCTTGTTCTGGTTAGCCATGGGTCTCTCTCCCTGGAGAATGTGTATCTCCACGGTAGTCTGACTGTCGGCGGCTGTTGAAAATACTTCTGATTTTCTTGTCGGAATAGTTGTATTGGCTTCGATCAGGCGTGTCATGACGCCACCCAGTGTTTCGATCCCAAGTGAAAGTGGAGTGATATCCAGTAACAGGACATCTTTAACTTCGCCGGTAAGAACACCTCCCTGGATGGCAGCTCCGATGGCAACGACTTCATCGGGATTGACTCCTTTCGAAGGTTCTTTTCCGAATAACTCGCGAACCAACTTTTGAACGGCAGGAATACGGGTTGAACCTCCTACGAGAATAACCTCATCAATGTCGGATGGTTTCAATCCGGCATCCTTCAGTGCTTGCTGGCAGGGAGGTATCGTAGATTGCATCAGACTGTCATTCAGTTGCTCAAATTTTGATCGGCTTATTTTTTTAACAAGATGCTTTGGAATTCCATCGATCGGCATGATGTAAGGGAGGTTAATTTCCGTTTCCATCGAACTCGATAACTCAATTTTTGCCTTTTCCGCAGCTTCCTTCAACCGCTGAAGAGCCATGGGGTCTTTGCGAAGATCAACCCCTTCATCTTTCTTGAATTCCTCGGCAAGCCAGTCCATTATGATCTGATCAAAGTCATCGCCACCCAGATGGGTGTTCCCGTTCGTTGATTTGACTTCAAAAACACCATCACCCAACTCAAGGATCGATATATCGAAAGTTCCTCCACCCAGGTCATATACAGCTACTTTAATATCCTTATGCTTTTTGTCCAGACCATAGGCAAGCGCTGCAGCAGTAGGTTCGTTGATGATCCGTTTTACGGTCAGACCAGCAATTTCTCCGGCCTCTTTGGTAGCCTGTCGCTGAGAATCGCTGAAATATGCAGGAACGGTGATGACCGCTTCTTTCACTTCCTGTCCCAGATAATCTTCTGCCGTCTTCTTCATCTTCTGAAGTACCATGGCGGAAATCTCCTGGGGAGAATACTGCTTTCCGGCGATATTTACACGAGGGGTATTATTGTCACCCCTGTCAACCTGATAAGGAACACGCTTAATCTCTTTCTGAACCTGATCATAACTTTCGCCCATGAACCGTTTAATGGAAAATACCGTGTTTTTCGGATTCGTGATGGCCTGTCTTTTTGCAGGATCACCAACTTTCCGTTCCCCGTTTTCAGTAAATCCGACAATTGATGGTGTCGTACGTCTTCCCTCGCTGTTAGGAATAACAACGGGTTCACTTCCTTCCATGACGGATACGCATGAATTAGTCGTTCCAAGATCAATACCAATAATTTTTGCCATATGTTAAAATCTCCTTTAAGATAAAATTTTTACGTTGAAATATGAATCCTTTTTGTCAATGATTGTGCCAAAACTGATTTTTATGTCATTATAGTGACAAAACGACAGAAACAGTTGCCGGAAAAAATAAAATCCGTTACGATGATAGGGAAAAATGGAAATAAAGTTCAGAAACCAAGATCCTTGGTATAGGTGTTGACCTTTAGTTGATTCTTGGTTTCCGGACGAATTCCCAGGGAGTCAATATAAACCTCTGAACGGGCAGTAAAAATACCTATCCCGTTGATAATATTGGTAAATGTCGGTTTCTCCTGTATAATTCCGTAAGAGGGTTCCGTCACCTCCATGTATGTATTGAGATCTTCGGAAGCGACACTGAAAATAAAATCGACAGATTTTGCAATCCGGGTCAGATTTGGATTTATCGGAATCTTGGCCCCGAGGTTACCGTAAAAACCGTCTGCCGAATAATAGTAATTCATCGTTTGCCCCCCATCACTGTTATTTGAGATGATGTTTTTGTAAATTATCCAGTCGACATACTTAAAGGCTTTCTGAGAAGTATCAGATTTCAGAACTTCAGCATAGTGGAATCGGACGGCAATCTGGTATCTCTTACCCCCGGTGGCAGAGATCCATTTCAATTCATTTTTTTCGCCGGGAATAAAATTGACAGGCAGAAACGCATATGGTTTTTCAACGCTGAAATCATGGATCAGGGATGTCGCGGAAGTAATTTCCTTTCCGGTTTGCTTATTTTTGATTTTAAGTTTATACTGGTAATTTTCATTCAGCGTGGCATGGGTCACGTACACCAACTGATCAGGATAATAAAAGATCGTATCACCCGGTTCCTTATCATGGATGGTTATCGTATCGAAAAGGAACTCATTTCTGAGCACGGCACCTTCCCATTCTTCAACCCGAACGTCGAGTTTATCAGGATAATTACTGGAGTCGGGGATTTTTGCAAATTGCATGGCATCACCGGGGCCAAGAAAAGCCTTGGTGATCTTGATATAATGCGTGGAATCATTTTGGTCCAGTAATCCATAAACAATGGTGATATCGGTCCAGTCGGCATTAACATTAAGGTCTTTATTACACGATATCATCAGTGGCAGAAGAAAGAGGAGCGGAAGAATGAATCTTGGGAATCGCATACATCGGGTGGTTTTGGAATCATGCAAATGTATAAAATAATATCTTAGCTTTGCAGATAAATCGTATGTTTTATGTCAGCAACGTATTCCTTTCGCAAAGTAACTAAGGTTACCACCCATGTGCTTCAGGAAATGAAGCTTAAAAGTGAAAAAATTGCGATGCTTACGGCATATGATTATTCATTTGCCCGCATCCTCGACGGCACCGGAATAGATATCATCCTGGTTGGCGATTCTGCATCCAACGTAATGGCCGGTCATACCTCTACCCTACCCATCACCCTCGATCAGATGATCTACCACGCTTCTTCTGTCGTGAGGGCGGTCAAACGGGCATTAGTTGTTGTGGATCTGCCTTTCGGAACCTATCAGGGAAATTCCAAAGAGGCGCTCAATTCTGCGATTCGTATCATGAAAGAGAGTGGAGCCGATGCAGTCAAGATGGAGGGAGGGAAAGAGATCCTTGAGTCGGTTGATCGTATCCTTTCTGCCGGTATCCCTGTCATGGGACATCTCGGTCTGACACCCCAGTCCATTCATAAATTCGGTACGTATGTTGTTCGTGCAACAACCGAAGCGGAAGCAACCACCTTGCTCAATGATGCTCACCTTTTAGAAAAAGCAGGTTGTTTTGCCGTTGTCCTTGAAAAAATACCCGCGAAACTGGGACAGAAAGTCACCCGCGACCTGAAAATCCCTCTGATCGGAATCGGTGCAGGAAAATATGTTGACGGACAAGTACTTGTTCTTCACGATATGCTTGGAATCACGATGGACTTTTCCCCACGATTCCTGCGACGCTATCTGAACCTTTCTGAAGAAGTCAGCGGTGCTGTTACAGCCTATATCAATGATGTGAAGTCACTCGATTTCCCAAATGAAAAAGAACAGTATTGATAAGGACATCCTCTTTGAAGATAACCACCTTATCATCCTGAATAAAAGACCCTCCTCCATCGTCCAGGGTGACAAGACCGGAGATCAACCCCTCAGTGAGTTACTGAAACAATATCTGAAAATCAAACACGGGAAACCCGGTAATGTATTCATGGGAGTAGTACACCGTCTTGACCGTCCGGTTAGCGGAGCCGTTATCTTCGCAAAAACATCTAAAGCATTGTCACGCCTGACAGAGATGCTGAAAAAAGGGGAGATCCGGAAAACCTATTGGGCAATAGTCGGTAACCAGCCTCCCCACGACAGCGATCACTTGATACAGTTCTTATCAAGGAATGAAGAAAAAAATAAATCATTTGTACACCCCTATCAAGTAAAGAATGCTCAAAAAGCCGAATTATTCTATTCGGTCATCGGCAAAGGAGACCGATACTTTCTCCTGGAAATCAGATTGATTACGGGAAGACACCACCAGATCCGTGCTCAGCTTTCCGCCATCGGATCCCCCATCAAAGGAGATGTTAAATATGGCTATCCACGTACTAATCCGGGAGGATTTATCCATCTTCACGCCCGTGAAATCGAGTTTATCCATCCTGTCCGGAAAGAACCTGTCAGGATAATAGCCGATCCACCTCCCGATAAACTCTGGGATTTCTTTGTACTTCAGCAATCTCAATCACGGTCTCATGAGTAAAATCAATTGTTCTCCTGATACTACCCTTACATTGGAAAGCCTGACAATGCCCGGTCCGGTCTATTGCAAATCACTCTTTACTTCCCAGACACTGAAAGTCACAAATTTCCAACCAACCCAAAATCAGAAATCTCAACCCGATTGGATCTTTGGTGCCTTCCTGATTGGATTCATCCTGCTGACATGGACAAATTTTTTCTATTTCAACAGGTTAAAACAAATTGTCCTCGCTCCTGTTTCTCAAAGGTTTATAAACCAACTGATTCGTGACGGGAATCTTTTTAAGGAACGAATATCTGTAGCATTGACGATAATCTATGTTCTCTGCTTCTCATTATTAATCTATGAGAGCAATCTGTTAATCCTGAAAATCCAGATCGGGAGTATCTCCGGATTCCTTGTTTACCTGATAATTGTCGGTGCACTCGCAATTTTCTGGATCATCAAAATTATCCTGATCCATTTGCTTGGGAGTATCTTTAAAACCTATTCCACTACGCATTATTACTTGCTTAATCTGCTCATTTTCACCATTATCACCGGAATTATTTTGTTGCCCGCTTTGGTAGCTATCGTCTATCTTAATTCGACCATTGTATTGTATATCACCTTAATAATCTGTATGCTTCTGTTCATTTTTAGGTTCATGAGAGGTTTTTTTATTGGTCTTGCATTAACTAAGTTTTCGTATTTATTTTTATTTGTTTATCTTTGCACCCTCGAAATAATGCCCGTGTTGATGCTCATCAAGCTTCTTCTGATGACTTCTTAAATCATTAGGGCCATAGGGTTTAAAGAATAAATTCCAATAAAAATTCAGACCTTGAAAATAAAAAATATACTCATCTCGCAACCCCAACCGACGGAATTTGAAAAATCACCCTATGCTGAAATTGCCAGGAAATTCAATGTAACTATTACTTTCCGCAAATTCATCAAAATTGAAGGAATACCGGCGAAAGAATTCCGGAAAGAAAGGATAAACCCACTTGATTTTTCTGCGGTGATTTTTACCTCACGGAATGCAGTTGACCATTATTTCAGGATCTGTAAAGAGATGCGTATTGAAGTTCCTGAAACTATGAAATATTTCAACATCTCCGAATCTACCGCCTATTACCTCCAGAAATATGTTCAGTTTCGTAAACGGAAGATTTTTCATAGCAAGGAAAATTACTGCAACCTGATCGAACTGATCAAAAAACACAAGAACGAAAAATTTTTGCTTCCATGCTCCGATATTCACAAACAGGATATTCCTAAAATACTGGATGAAAATAAAATACAATATAAGAAGGCTATTATTTACCGAACTCTCGCCAGCGATCTTTCCGATCTCGATATCACTAAATTCGATATGCTTGTATTCTTCAGCCCATCGGGAATCAAATCCCTCTTTAAAAACTTTCCCGATTTTTCTCAGGGGAATAAGTTAATCGGCGCATTCGGAAATGCAACACATAAGGCAGTAAAGGAAGGGGGGCTTAAACTTTCCATAGAGGCACCTACACAATCCGCTCCTTCAATGACCATGGCCATTGAACAATATTTACAGAACGAATTTAAAAAGAAATAGTTCTTCCATCTACGGTCCTACACCAGTGAAATTCATTTTTTCTAAAAAGGAAAGGTTATCTCGCAGTGCCCTGATCAGTAGAGTATTTACCGAAGGACGATCATTTTCTTTACCTCCTTTCCGCATAACCTGGTTGCAACCGGAAGAGGAACTTCCTGCTTTTGTCCAGGTTTTAATCAGCGTCCCCAAATCGAAGATTCGGTTGGCAATCAACCGGAATTTAATAAAAAGACGTATCCGTGAAGCGTACCGGCTCAATAAAAAAAATTTACTCGAATCAGTATCTTCAACACACCGTCCAATAGCCCTTTGCTTTTCTTATACGGCTAAAGAAATCCTGCCGTTTACCCTTATCCAAGAGAAAATAATCTTAATTTTACAACGTTTAATAAAAGAAAATGAAAAAGTTACTCGGTAGTTTTTTCATTTTACTGATTCGTTTTTACCAGGGAGCTATTTCTCCTTACTTAATGCCATCATGCAGGTTTACGCCAAGTTGTTCCAGTTATGGAATAGAAGCGATCCGGAAATATGGGCCATTCAAAGGAGGAAGATTGACATTCCTGCGACTCATGAAATGCAACCCTTGGGGAGGAAGCGGATTTGATCCGGTACCCTGACTAATAAAGAGTGATCGATCAGGAACATTAAATTATTTATCTAAAAAATAACTAAATGAAGCGTGTTGTGAAAATCGGAATAGCTGCAATCGTTTTTCTTTCCGGAACACTGCTGTTGCAAGCCCAGAATTCTACCCAGCAAGGATTCGAAATTATGAGAAACCTGGATATCTATTCGTCCCTGATCAAGGAATTGAACCAGGATTACGTCGATAATATCAATCCGGGAAATCTGACTGAAATCGGTATTGATGCAATGCTCGAATCACTGGACCCATATACAAACTATATTCCTGAATCAGAAGTTGAAGATTACAAGTTCATTACGACCGGCCAGTACGGTGGTATCGGGGCACTGATCCATCAACAGGGAGAATATGTCGTTATTTCAGAACCTTATGAGAATTCTCCTGCTATGAAATCGGGACTAATGGCAGGCGATAAAATTCTGGAGATCAATGGCCTTCAGGCTAAAAACAAGACCTACGACGAAGTCAGTACCTTTCTGAAAGGACAAGCCGGTACGACCGTCAATTTGTTGATCGAACGCGACGGCGAATCTCTTCCTTTTCTAAAAAGTATCACGCGTGAAATTATCAAAATCGATAATATTCCATACTATGGATTTGTCGATCCAAACATTGGCTATATCAAATTAATCGGGTTCACACAGAATGCAGGGAAAGAAGTAAAACAAGCCTTCCTGAAATTAAAAGAGACCAATGAGCTGAAGGGGATTATTCTTGATGTCCGGAGCAACGGCGGAGGACTCCTGAATGAAGCGGTTGAAATATCAAACATCTTCATTGAAAGAAACCAGGAAATTGTAAGTACAAAAGGGAAACAAACCGATAAAAACCGGATCCATTCAACCATGAATCCGCCGGTGGATCTTAATATCCCGGTCGTTGTCATGGTCGATAACCAGAGTGCCTCGGCCAGCGAGATCCTTGCAGGAGCAATGCAGGATCTCGACCGCGGAGTGATCCTCGGACAAAAGACCTTCGGCAAAGGATTGGTTCAGAATGTAGTTCCCCTGAGTTATAATGCTCAGTTAAAGATCACCGTTGCAAAATATTATATACCGAGCGGCCGCTGTATCCAGGCAATCGATTATTCACACAAAAACAAGGATGGTGAATTTGGAAAAATTCCCGATTCACTGATCCGCTCATTTAAGACCAAACATGGAAGAACGGTATACGACGGAGGAGGGATCATTCCCGATATTAAAACAAAATCACGCCTGTTTAGCAATATTGCCATGACCCTGTATAGTAAATTCCTGATCTTCGACTATGCCACACTATTTTCCCGGCAACATCCAACCATCCCTCCAACACCGGAATTTGAAATAACAGATACCATCTATAACGATTTCCTCGCTTTTCTTTCTGATAAAAAGTACGATTATACAACCCGGAGTGAACAAACGCTCAACCAACTGAAAAAAGAAGCTGAACGTGAAAATTATATGACGGCTATACAGCAGGAGTACGATCATCTGAAAGCAAAGATGCAGGAGAATAAAAAGGAAGACCTTAATAAATACCAGGATCAGATCAGGGAATTGCTGAAAATGGAAATCGTCTCAAGGTACTATTATCAGAAAGGAAAAATTCAGTCTTCCCTAAAACATGATCCCGATATTGCCATTGCAATCAGTACACTTAAAGACCCTGAAAAATACAATGCTATCCTGAGCGGAAAATATATCCAGCCATCCGGTTTGCCGGAAGACTCAGGGGAAAACGACATGGAAGCAACTGATGAATGAATGAAATTCCCGGAATGAAACAGATAAATCAAACTTTCCATTACCTGCAATTTGGATCGGAAGAGGAGTTAGCCAACGACCACCGTGAACTGCTCCGACATGCCCGGGAAGCCTGCATCTCCTCTTATGCACCTTATTCTCAATACCATGTTGGTGCGGCTGTCCGAATGACCGATGGCTCGATAATGACCGGTAGTAATCAGGAGAATATGTCATTTCCTGCCGGGATCTGCGCAGAACGGGTCGCATTATTCGCTGCAGCTTCAAAATTTCCCGGAATCCCGATAAAATCTATTGCAATCTCCGCCCGGTCAGATTTATTTACGGTCACGGAACCTGTCACTCCCTGCGGAATATGCCGTCAGGCTCTCCTTGAATATGAACTGAAATACAAGATCGGGATTCAATTAATTCTTGCCGGGCAAAAAGGTAAAGTATATCTGATTGAAGGAGTGCAAAATCTTTTGCCCCTCGCCTTCGTAGAAAAAGGTCTTCTTAGAGAAAAATAAATCCTATGTCAACAAAAAAATCACTGTACCCAGTCTTGATACTGCTGTTTGTTATGCTTACCTCCCTCCGGAGTGATAAACCGGCTTATCAGATATTCTCCCAAAAAGGTAAATCTGCAAATTATTCGGATTTGCTGAAAGCTGCTCTTTCGTCAGATCTTGTGATCTTCGGTGAAATTCATAACAATCCTATCTGTCATTGGCTGGAGTATGAGCTGATGCTGGATCTTTACCAGGAAAAAAAATCCGACCTGGTTCTTGGAGCCGAGATGTTTGAGACCGACAACCAACTCCTGATCAATGAATATACTTCGAAAAAAATCCGGAAAAAAGATTTTGAATCGGAAGCTAAACTTTGGTCAAATTATAAAACCGATTATGCTACCCTGGTTGATTTTTCCCGTGAAAAGGGATTGAAATTTATTGCCACAAATGTTCCAAGAAGATTTGCGGCAATAGTCAATCAACATGGATTTGAGGGTCTCGATAGTCTTTTAGCCGTTGAACGCGGAATGATGGCTCCACTTCCGATCCATTTTGACTCGACGCTTGCTGGTTACCAATCGATAAGAAAAAATATCGGGAATGAAATGCCTGCCCATTTGAGTCCGAACCTGGCTAAAGCCCAAGCCCTGAAAGATGCTACTATGGCTTATCTGATCCTGAAGAACATCGTTGAAAATAAAACTACTTTTCTTCATTTTAATGGCACCTACCACAGCGAAAACTACGAAGGAATCGTTTGGTATGTAAACGATTATATCAAACGTACCAATATACCGCTAAAGACTTTGACTATTGCCTGTGTGGAACAGGATTCCCTTGACATGCTCCTGAAAGAAAATCATGGGATAGCCGATTTCATCATCTGTATTCCGAAATCAATGACCCGGTCCAACTGATCTATGCAAACGTGTAATAGGCGTTGATCAGGAAATTCCAGAGTGTTACAATGATCGTAGCTACCAGTTTGGAGAGATAGAAATTTACTTTTAATTTTCCTACCATTGCCCATATAATCAGCAGGTTGATCCCTAAACCTATCAAGGAGATAAAGAAAAACCGGGTAAATTCCAGCGTGATGTTCGGATTATCACTTTGAAAAGTCCATATCCTGTTCAGGATATAATTCGATGTCGCTGCGATACAGAAACCAAAAGCATTCGAGATATACTTTTGGATCTTCAGGATCTCTTTGCAAAAAAAGGTGATCCCAAAATCGACTATGACACCCGAAAGTCCAACCAGACAAAACTTGACGAATTTCAGAAGAAATGCTTCGGTGAAGAATGCTCCGGATTCCATATCGTAATACGCTATAACTGAATTAACAATACTTCCATTTTCCCTTCCCTGATAACCTCTACACTGACAGTCATTCCTTGTTTTAACTTCGAAATGCGCGACTTGTAATCATAGATATTACCCACCGGCATTCCATTGATACCTGTTATTATGTCACCTTTTTTAATCCCTCCCCGGCCAGCGGGAGCATCCTTGGTAACACCATCTACCCTTAGCCCTTTCTTTTCTATTCCGGCAAAATCAGGAAGGATTCCCAAAGTTACTTCTAATTTCCGTCCACCACGTCCCATGGGACTCTTCTTGCCCGATTCCTTGAAAGTCAAGGGTCGATCCAATTTATCGACTGCAAGAATGACTTCTGCAGCAAAATCTCCGATTACTTTTTCCGAATCAAAATCCAGCTTCTCCGTGTCATCGAATGGTGTATGATAATCGAAGTGGGCACCTGTACTGAAGTAAAAGACAGGAATATCCGATGCATAAAAAGCAGCATGATCAGAAGGACCATATCCATCAGGAGAATGAACGACCTTAAATGGCAGTCCGGTTTCCTCTATCGCAAGTAAAGTATCAGCCTCAGCAGAAGTGCCGGTTCCGCCGATGGAAATGGATTGCTTTTCCTTTTCAAACCTCCCAACCATATCGAAATTGAACATTGTTTTTATCTTTCTGAGTTCGACCGGAGGATGTTCAACAAAAAATTTGGAACCGAGAATTCCAATCTCCTCACTACTGAAAGCAATGAAAATGATGCTGCGTTTCAAAAGTTTTTTCTCTGCAGCCAGTCTTCTGGAAAGCTCAATGATTAAAGCAGTCCCGGAGGCATTATCATCGGCGCCATTGTGAATGGCATTGGTGTCAGGCATCCGCGAACCCGAACCCGGACCGCCATAGCCAAGATGATCGTAATGGGCTCCGACAACCAGATATTCATCTTTATAAACCGGATCCTCACTCTCCAGTAAAGCAATAACATTGGCTGTCCTCTCAAACCTGCTTAAAAGATCAACCGATCCGTCAAGTATGACTCCGGTGCACAGCGACATAGGCTCTCTGGTCCTGACCAGAATAGATTCCAGCGAATCAATGCTGAATCCTGTCTTTATCAGGATCCGGTCAGCAACCTCCCGTTTGATATTGATGACTGGTATTCCGCTGGTCACTTCATTATTCTCGGCGATAAGCGATAGGAGTTTGTCTTCTTTCCCCGATCCTTTTGGCGTCACCAGCAGAACCCCAGCCACATTATTATCTTTTGCCACGAGAAGCTTACTTCTCACATCACTGAATAGGATATATCTACTTTCGGGATCGTCAGGTTCGGGATCGTCTCTCAAGATCATGACCCATTTCCCTTTTACATCCAATCCATTGTAATCATTCCATTTCAGACTATCAGTGTCAATATCGAAACCATATCCTGCAAAAACCACCTCTGCCGATAATTCCCCGTTTGATGAATAAGCCAGGGGAATAAAATCCGTTTTTACGATTCCTTCAAAACCGATAAAAACCAGTCTGTTCTTTGCACCCAGAGAGATATCAGCCAGTATATCGAAAGGTTGGAATCCATTTTCCGCTATTGGTTTCAGACTATTGGCTTTAAAATGGTCGAGTATATAAGCTGCTGCAATTTTACTCTCAGATGTTCCGGTTTTCCTTCCCTTTAAAGAGTCGGATGCAAGAAATCCAACGATTGTTTGAAGCTCCTTTGCCGAAATTTGATTGCTCTGTGCAAAGCTGAATGCACTGATAAAAAATAAAACAGTCAGTAGACGAAAACTTTTATTCATCAATATTTTAACTTTAGATTACTTAAGGTGTTTTATTAACCTTATGATCTGCTGATTTAATGATTCCCCCTCCCACTACTATTTCTCCCAGATAAAATACGGCGCTCTGTCCGGGAGTAATGCTATCGTTGGGCCGGGCACAGGTCACCTTTATTTCATCCTTGCTGATTGGTTCAATCAACGCCTCCCTCTCCTTCTGAGCTGAGCGGATCTTACAGAGAACTTCCATCGATTTTTCAAGATTCTCTATCGAGATCCAATTCAAATTGGAAACAAGAAAGGAAACCTGAAAAGTTTCCTGCCGGGTTCCGACAATCACCCTGTTCCTTTCGCTATCCAGGGCAACAACATACAGTGGTTCCGTAAAAGCAATTCCTAATCCTTTCCGTTGGCCGATGGTATAGTTCCAGAATCCTTTGTGATGTCCGAGAACCTTTCCTTTTGTATCGGTTATCTCTCCCGGTTTTTCTTTGATTTCAAGCAATTCCTGATAATCACCGCTGTAGAAATCCTGGCTTTCCTCTTTATCCGCCGCTCGGATTCCGGCCTCCCTGGCAATTTCCTTGATCCTGCGCTTGGTGAATCCACCAAGTGGAAACAGCACGTTTGAAAGTTGGTTCTGGGATAACCGGTAAATAAAATAAGTCTGATCTTTAACCGGATCAGATGCTTTTTTCAGAAGAAAACGTCTTGTGACAGTATCTTGTTCCACCCGTGCATAATGACCGGTAGCAAAATAATCGAAGGAAATTCCTGCTTTTTCGGCCATTAAGGGAAGCAATCCAAATTTGATCAGTTGATTACATTTTACGCAAGGGTTGGGTGTCCTGCCAGACAGATATTCTGATTTGAAATATTCAACAACTGACTCTTTATACTCCGATGAACAATTATAAACGTGATGTGGAATACCCAGATGCTCAGCGATCTCTTTTGCTTCCCTGATCTCTTCCTCTTCATCAGGACCATAACAGGCATGCTTCCCCGTCGACTTGAATTGACCATCCCAGATTGCCATGGTCACTCCGATAACCTGATGACCCTCCTGCTGCAGAAGGTAGGCTGCGACAGCAGAGTCGACGCCTCCGCTCAATCCGACTATAACTCTGGATTTTTTCAACAAGGTAGAAAAGTTTACAATAAACTTCTGTTTACAAACGAATCATCCTTCGATATTATTCTTCTCCGTTGAAATCATTTTATAGACAAATCCGGCAATAATTGCACCGACAATCGGAGCTACCCAGAATAACCATAACTGACCCAATGCCCAATCACCGGCAAATATTGCCTGACTGGTACTACGTGCAGGATTTACCGAAGTATTTGTCACAGGAATGCTTATTAAATGAATTAGTGTCAGACCCAGTCCGATAGCTATTCCGGCAAATCCTTTGGGGGCCTTTACATGGGTAGCACCCAGAATGATTATGAGAAACATAAAGGTCATGACGATCTCACACACTAAAGCAGCAATCATACTATACCCGCCAGGAGAGTGTTCCCCGTACCCATTGGCTGCAAATCCGCCAATTTCAAATCCCGGTTTACCACTCGCAATCAGGTACAGGATCCCTGCTCCCGCAATACCTCCTAATACCTGGGCGGCAATGTAGGGCAGTACTTCTTTCTTATCAAAACGGCCGCCAATCCATAGTCCGATGGATACGGCAGGATTCAGGTGACAACCTGAAATGTGACCAATAGCATATACCATAGTTAAAACGGTCAAACCAAAAGCAATGGCAACACCTGCGAACCCGATTCCCAATTCGGGGTAAGCAGCCGCCAGAACAGCACTTCCGCATCCTCCCAATACCAACCATAATGTTCCAATAAATTCTGCGACTAATTTTTTCATAAATCCTCCTTTGTTAATTTGTTACTATTTGCTTATCTGATCTTTATAACAAACCACTATAAATTCCTTCGATGTGTTGGTCAATGGATTCATCTGATAATCACCATAAATTCTATAATTTTCAAAATCAGAACGTTCAACCAGATGCTCTAATTCATATCTGAAGAAGAATCGCAACGGGCAATCCCAGATCTCAATCTCCTTCCCGCTATTTACATCCCATTCGAGCTTAAAAGTTATATTGATCAACTGATTGATTAATTCCGGCTTTGTGGATACAATCCGTCTGACTTTCCGGCCCGGTTCAAATTCACCTTCAAAGTCCGTATGATCATTAAGTCCTTTGATCAGCTGATGTAAATCGGGCACAAAAGTGTCAAAAATGAACTTTCCGCCACGATTTAAATGCCTGTAAACATTATTAAGCGCTTTCAGCTGATCATCCTTTTCAAGCAAATGCATAATTACTCTGAATGGAGCAATGATCAGATCAAATTGAAAATCAAAATTAAAATCGACGATATTCTGAATGCTGATCCTTCCATGCCGGCTGATATCAAGCTTGCTTTGAAGCACCTGGATCATTGACTCACTGATATCTATTCCATATATATCGGCACCATGATCAATAGCTTCCTTAAAAAACCTTCCTGTTCCGACCCCGATTTCCAGTATTTTCCCGGATGACTGATTAATTTCATTGAGAAAAAAATTATGATCGACACCATCCCTGACCTGATGATAGATGAGGTCGTAAAATCGGGCAAAATTCTTCGGATATCCGTCAGCCATCAGATCATTTTCTTTTATATGACACAGGGTGATTTAACATCAGTTGCTGTGACTGCTTAAGGTCAAGGACCTCCCTGAGTCTTTGCCGGTCCATTGAGCCCCGCGGTCGGGTGGCAAGATTGGCCGAAGCACAGAAAATGGATATATTTTGAGATACAATCCCAGCGTCCTCAGCCCCAAAAATGACTTTTAATGAATCCTCTCCATGCCGGAATTTCGATATATCAGATACCAGTAAAAAAATAACTGGAGCTTTTGCCACGAATGTTTGTTTCCCGGCAAGTAAATCCCTATAGTCACGGTTATTTATTAAATCAAGCTGGTGCTTTTTAGCGTCGTACAGGTAAATTCCCGATCTCATAAACACATAAACATCAATATCCTGTGCGTTTTGTGCCGATGGAGCTGTGCGCTTTCCTGACTCAGGACGGTTAATTCCATTGGCAGCCCAAAGCAGATCTGATAAATCCCTAAGCGTTAGTTCAGCAGTATCAAATTCATTCACTGACGACCTGAAGGAAAAAGCCTTCATCACAGGGAATCCACGGGTCATATCAGGAGGATTTAATACGATTGATGTATGTTCCTGGGCACCCAGAGATAATGTCAGAACAACCATAGAAAGAGTGAGTAACATTTTTCTCATATTATGTTTTCTTTAAAATTAAAAAAAATTTTTACTGTTTATTATGTTCGACCCAGATAAGTTCAGAGGTTTTATAACCAATACGTCCAGCAATTTTAAGATAGCTTTCCTTTATGTCATCCGGTATTGATGTTTCCCGGGAAAGGATCCAGAGATAGTTCAGGTTTTTCCCGGCGACAAGGGCATATTGATACGCACTGTCTAAAGCAATCACATTGTATCCTGAGTAAAATGGTCCAAAAAAGGAGACCTTCAGCATTCCTACATTTTCATCTCCGGTAAATCTGGCCTTACCGATGGATTGTTTCCATTCTTTAGTTACGTAATTATATCCACGGTTATCAACTTTAATGCTACCATCGCTGTTGACTGAATAATTTGCTGTAGTGTTGTTCAGATCTTTTTCATAACGAAAATCCAAACGGGCGATTTCGTACCATTTACCCAAATATTTTTCCTTTTGAAATGGTTTAACAGCGGATGCGCCCTTAGGAATATTTGTACATGAGTTGAATGCGAAAAGACCTATTATTCCTATACACAAGTTTTTGATTACGCTTTTCATTGGTTAAAATTATAATTAATAAATCGCGTGAACTGTCCAATTCTATTTATATCTTGGTTCGTCTTTTACTTCATTGTAATATTCTTCAATTCCGATCTCCTTCATTCTCTTGTTTATCTGAACAGACCTTTTATACAAATGTTTGTCAAATCCTGTATTCATGCATGGAAATTCCGGGCACTGAAAACAGAAATCGACTGCTTTTGCTTTATGACAATCCCGGACTTTGCAATCAGAGAATATTTTGCATTTCTCTTTTCTGCAACCTTTACATTCAACAGATGAAAAATAATTTAACAGATCTCTGAAATCCGGATATTTGTTAAAAACCAGTTCCCCGAGTAACTCCGGAAACCTCCTGGCATAAATTTCAAAATTGCCCAAGGCATTTTTCAAGGTGATACTGCTTTTTCGTATTGTGCCATTTGTGTATGCAAAGCATTTTTCACAAGATATCCCACAGGGTCCAAAATTATCTTTTATTGTATTATCCATTTGCCAAATGTTTCAAAAATATCGATGATCCGTCTTTTATTGTTCTAACCGTGGTTTATTAGCTGACAATTCCTTTATTTATTCCCTCGTCTGTTTCCAATTTTCTCTATGGAGAACCCTGATAATCCTCCTAAAATTACTGTCATTATAATAATCGGGATTAATGAAATCGGTTCTTTCCAAGCTATCAGAATTGCACATGGCAACAGAGCTAAAAAAGCAATCAGGATGCCTTTTAGTATCGGAATAATTTTTAAATCGATTGTTGCAATCAGAAATCCGACTATTACCCACATCGTGAATGCAGAGATGTTCGCATCCCATGTTAATTGTTGAATTATCATTGGGATGACATCAATTATACCAGCAATAACTCCTATAAGTAATCCTATTTGTATTTTTTTCATAGTTTACATTTAACCCATATCAGGCTTCATGAAGATTTAATCATATTTATTCCACTTATAATGTATACCCTTTTTATCAAGCCAGTTGTCAAGTCCGTACTCTTTTATCATCTCTAAATTATGCTCCATCCCGGGATGAAAGTTCTTATGAGGTTCAAGTTTTTGACATATCCTATTATCTTCACATTCCCAGCATCCTGCAATAGCTTTATCGAATACACATTGTCGTATTTCGCAATTCTCATTACATCCATATTCTGAAACGGGACCTTCAATGCAGTTTGTTTCACATTTCAGTTTCTTCATTTCGCCTAATAGTTTTCTAAAGGTCTTATAATTCTGAAACTCTTTGATTCGCGCAGATTTAAATTTTGCATAATGCTCAAATCCCAGAGTGTCGAGCAAAAATATTAGTTTATTGATCACAGCGAAAAGCTCTCTGTTAGAGGGAATACAGTCTTTGCAGTACAATCCACAGAAGGCAGTATATTTTCTATTTTCATTCATTTTGCAATAGTTTCAATTGATTTCCGTCATTTTCTATATTGTATGATGTTCGGTCAAGTACTTTTTAGTAAATAAATTCATTAGCGTGATAACATCTATATCTTGTAGTATAATAGATACATTAATACTTATGATAATTGCGATCATAAGGCCGCTTTTAACGTTCCCGCCTATATTGCCTTGATCCTATTTTAGTTCCTTATCTATTTGGGCAATAATGTCCTTACATTCATTGATACCGTCTTCATGAACGGAGATAATATTATTGACTATAAGTCCTCCGGCTAAACTTAAAAGGATGTTAAAATCATTTCTGCTTGAAAGGGATTCGACGTTTGTTATCTCTCCATTTTTCCCTAATTGCAATTTTTGAGAGATCAGCATTTCGAGCTTTTCATTGTGTTGATAGTATATTTCATTAAGTTCTTGGATGCGTTGAAAAACAGTCTCATGTAAATCTATTATATTATTTAATAACTCTTTATTTTCAATTATTTTGAACCTGCCACTGCTTTTTAAACCTTCATATCTTGCAATATGAGGGTCAAGATTAGTGCTGCTGAAAAAAATTCCCGAATATTTATTTATGCTGTCTTTATTTATCGTTTTTGTTTTTCCTGCTTTCAAAAAATAACTTATTCCATTTAAGGTATTTTCATAAAAATCTTTACTACTAGTCATGTTTTCAATGTCAATTTGTAAATCTTTCTTTAAGCCAATTAAAAATTCCTTTTCTTCCTTTTGATCATGTTTACTTTCACTCCAGTCATGAAACCAAATAGAAGTGTTTACTGCAAAGATTATTATTAAAATTTCAATGACAATTTCTATAATTTTATGTTTCAAGCTATTGCCTGAAGACTTAAAGATTGTATATGCCTTATTTACGTGTTTTATAATTTCGTTTTCTGCCATGTCAGTATATTTTTTTGTTCGATCCTTAAAATTTGAATATGTGTAAAGTTGCAAACAACAATAAGCTAAAATGCATTTTACTTATTTTTTTCATTAAATGATTTTTGATCTATCGGGTCTGTCATGTCTAATTTCCATCCAATCATTGGGTCGGACAAGAGGATTAAATCCTACCTTATGATAGACTCCATGCGCATCTTTTGTTATTAACAACCATTGATAAACATCCTTTAAATCTGGATGATTTAAAATATATTTAATCATCGCTTGACCGATTCCTTGTTTCTGATGTTTTTCGTCTACAATGACATCTAATATATATGCAAATCGAGTCTTGTCAGATATTACTCTTGAATATCCGATTTGTTTATTTTTAGTGAATGCACCAACCAATAAAGCTGAACTATTCGCTCCTTGAACAACCTCTTTTTTCTTAATCCCATTGCTCCAATACGTATCCTTTAACAAATCGGTCACTTTATCGAAATCCATTTCGTCATAACCATCCTTTATCGAATATTCGAACATGCTATATATATTTGTTAGTGTTTCTTTTTACCTTGATTTGAAATAAAATAATTATTTATTTAGTATGTATTCAACCAGTTTTATCTGATCATTTCTAATGTTATCTTGATCTTCTGCGTATAACACTATTACAGTTGAGATATATAGCATATTATCCTTTATAAACAGAATATGTCTGATACTCCGTGACATTGCTGCAGGATTTCCTTTATCTCCTTTTGTCCTATATTTTATAACTGCGATTTTATTACCTGCAAGAATGTCAGTATAAGAAACTATGTTATCCTTAGGGGTGAAGTCATCTTCTAAGTATTCATCAATTACTAAGTCATTGTTTATTCCTGCTACTTCATCTTTTATTATATCCTCTAAGCTAATTTGTGTTGAAAGGTCTAGCTTTGAAACAGAAATTACCATACTGGCTTGAGGTTCTCCATTCATCGAAAAAGGAACAGGGGCAGGAGATTTGCTTACTAATTGAAAGCCATGTTCAAGCATTTCTAATTCCCATTTATGCTTAAAATCCAAGGATTCAAATCCTTGCTGAGCATTTAATGAAATAGGATAAAGACTAAGCAATAGAATTGCAAATAGAAGTTGTATAAATGATATTCGCGATCTATTCATACAAAAAGAGGTTATGTAAAGATTATCCGGAAAACTTACTTCTGTCCTACTTCCAGATCACTAGTCAGAACACCGGCCAGGTTCCCGGCATTATCATAAAGAGGAATCGAATAGGTAACCATGACAATGCCACCGCCACCTTCATCAAAGTAAGGATTACACCAATATGGAGCTTTCTCTTTAACAGGCTCTGCAAACCATTCGCTCTTTGTATAATCATAAGCAACCGGCAGATCAACCTTCTTGAATTCATCCCCGGAACGGTAAACATAAGGAGCTGCAATATGTCTTTGCCCTCCGGCTTCATCAGGAGCAAAGGCCAGCGTGGCGCCGTATATAAAGGGGAACTTTCTCAGATATGTTGTCAGGATCTCCGGCATGTCGGCGGCGCTCAGTTTCCGGCCGGTCAACTCTGCTGCAAGTTTACCTAAGGCGTTTTCAACAAGCGACCTTTCCTCAGCCCCGGGCAACCTCATTATCGATTCATGGAAATGAATGACTTTCCATCCTTGCGATTCTCTCTGCCAAATCCATGTTTCACACAGCAACTCTTCGCCGGATTTATCCTCTTTTGTGATGTATTTGTTCTTCATCCAGCCAATCCATATGGCCGCCCCCGTATTTGGGATAACCACCTGTGAATGGATAATCTGAATGTTTTGCAATTTCAAACCGCTGAAAACATTCTTCATTGCCGTAGAAAAGGATTTTTTCGAATAGTGCATCCCGCCAGTAATAAAAACTGCGGAACTATCATCGGAAATATAAGGCAGTACAGAATCCAGATCCAGATTATCGGAGTGAGAGATAACTTTCACCATGAGGTTATTGATGGTATCGGTAATGGCAAGTTTCTCCGCTTCAAAATCATCGCCGGTTCTGTTTTTGCAACCCGTAAGGGCTAAGGTGACGATCAATAGAAAGAATACTGCCGGTGAGATGTACTTTTTCATGTTCATAGGGTTTTGGTTTGAAAAATAAAGATAAGAAAAAAGTGATAACAGAAGTTAATTTCGATAAACGGAGAACCCCGGAAAAAGTATTTTATCCGGCATCTTTCACTCCTGGATCAGGCACAGAGGTTGTCTCCTTTGACCGGAACACAATGAAGAGAAAAACCACGACCGCAAATACCCCGGTCCCCGAGATCATAAACATTGCTTTCGGACCGATCGAAAACCATAGTACCCCGGCCAGGGAACTCGCTGCCAGGGTGAAAATACTCTGGAAGCTGTTGTAAAATCCAATAGCTGTAGCCGTTTCAGACTTTTTCGCCATATTCGAGATGATCGCTTTAGATACACCCTCCGTTGAGGCCGCATAAATACCGTATAAGAAAAATAATAAACCGAATACCAGTGCCGACGTTGCGAATCCCATGAAAAAATACACGATAGAGAAGATCAACAATCCTGCTATCAACATGGTTTTTAAACCGATACGGTCAGCAAGGACCCCAATGGGATAAGAACAAATGGCATAAACAAGATTGTAAAAAATATAAAATCCGATCATCTGTGCATCACTCATCTTATGCTCCTTTAATAATAACAGCAAAAATGCATCGGAACTGTTGAAGAGGGTAAATATAAGTAAACCTGCAACCAGCATACGGAAACCGGGAGAAGCCTTTCTCCAGTATGAAAAGTAAGAGAAGAAGGTAATATGCGCAGTCGGAGTTTCAATGGGTTGATTTTCCGAAACAGGGTTATGAGATTGCATTAATATCTTTCGCGGAGATTTGTCTTTAATTAAAAAAGTCAGTGAGACGGCGATCGCACCGGGAAGAAATGCGATAATGAATAACCAATAATATTGACCAGGGTAAAAATACAGGTAAAGAAGAGCAAACAAAGGACCGATCGCTGCTCCAAAAGTATCCATTGCCCGGTGAAATCCAAAGACTTTCCCCTTGTGCTGTGGAGTAGTCTCATCGCTCAGCATTGCATCACGTGCACTGGTTCGTATTCCCTTGCCAAAACGGTCGAGTGTCCGGGCAAAGAAAATCCAGGCTGGGAAGGTGAGCAACGCCATCATTGGTTTCGAAACTGCACTCAGGGCATAACCGCTCCTGATAAATGGCACCCGTTTCTGCCATTTATCCGATAAGTTACCGAAATATCCTTTCGATAACCCGGCCGTAGCCTCCGCTACCCCCTCCAGAATACCGATCAGCATCACTGTAAAACCAATAGACCGGAGGTAAACCGGCATAATGGGATATAACATCTCACTGGCTATATCGGTAAAAAAACTTACGGCCGATACAACCAGAATCGTCTGCGTCAGGATTGTATTTTTGTTTTTCACAAGTCAGATCGTTAATTGGTTCACTTTTTCCCAAAAAATTCGAGATAATCCTTTCCTGCCTTGCTGAGCTTGTTGTTCCAATGCTTACTTGCCTGTAAGGCATAATCAAGGGTCTTCTCATCAGCATACCGGAGCCTTTTCAAAAGGTTCAGCGCATTGATCCGGGTCTCGAACTCATATTTCGGTCCGGTATAAGGAATAAGCTCTTCCAGGTACTTCTTGTCTCCACTTCCGATTGCTATTTCCAGCCATGTCATCCTGACATTCTTTCCGCGCCATCCTTCCAAATCTCTTGTCTTCTCCAGATACCGCTTTTTTTCCTGTGGAAACGAATTACCCAGATTCCTCAGGGCATATTCAACGTTGAGCCACGATGAATCGGAGAGACACTCCTCTGCTTCAAGCCGGATTTTCTCTGGTAAGGGACTAACTTCTGCTAATACCGCTTTCCGGACATTGGCATCCCTATCGGTCAAACCTTCCCTGAATAATTCCAGGCAGCCAGGATTGTTCACTTCGTTAGCAAGTTGCCTGATGATCTCGGCTTTTGTAAGGAAAAAAGTCTCTTTCCGGTAACATTGAATCAGTAATTCGCGTTTCTTTTCTACCGGTATGGACTGCAATGCCAGAAGTGCATTATAACGGTCTATCATATTATCCGCCTTCAGCGCCTGCGACGAGAGTTCTTCAAAGGATTTAGTAAAAACTACTCTCTTAAGGATCTGACAGTTGGGATCGAACAAAACAAAATCAACTGCCTTTTTTTCCGGGTTGGAAAAGATCACTTCATTGAATCTCTCTGCAATCCAGACCCTCTTTTTATCTGAAGTACCATCGCCATAGTGAACTTCAAATTCAATGGGCATCCTGAACAATCCGGTCTGATCATTTATTTCCTGGGTTTGCCAAACCCAGATACAGACAGATTGAATACCCGATGAATCAATTTTTTCCACGTACTTCACGGTGTAATTGGGTTCCCCGCCATGCAGTACCCACTCTTCAAAAAACCAGTCATACGGCTTTTTTCCAGTCACATAGACCGACTGGATGAAATCGCTTGTCCGGGTATTGGTGAACCCGAATGTTTTCAGGTAATATTGTATCGCATCCCTGAACTCACGGTCGCCCATCACATACCTTAACATATCTAAAACCAGCGACCCTTTCCGGTAAATCCGTTCTACACCTCCCCGGGTCCCTCCTACCGGGTAATCGTTTCTCTCCGCCGCCTCCATGGTCAATGCAAGCTCTTCCAACCGGATATTCTGGTAGTAATCTTCTCCATAAATACTCTTCTCAAAAATCTTGGCATAGTATGTTCCGAAGCTTTCTGTTAACCATACATCTTTGTTCACCTGGTGGCAGATATAGTTACCGAACCACTGATGGGCTAATTCATGGGCATTAACATTGACATAGTTCCGCTGCCACCAGGCCCTTGGATCGATCAGCATGAAATCGCCGAATACCGTGGCTGTTGTCGTCTCCATTGCCCCGTACATGTAATCCATAACCGGCGCTTCACGATACAGCGGATACGGATAATTCACCCCCATCTCTTTTTCAAAGACTTCGAACATCTGCTCCGTGTACTTGTAAGTAGGCTCAACTTTATTCTCCATCCCCCGGTAATACCAGAATTCAAGCGGAATACCCCGTTTCGTGTGCGATGTCCTGAACTCATAATCGCCGATGACCAGGGAGGTCGAGAAAAACGGATGGTTCCGGGTCATCCGGTAATGCCAGGTCTTCGTATGATCATGATTTTCTTTTATCCCTACGCGTTCTCCATTCGAGAAGACCATGTAATCGCTGTCAAAAGTTATATTCATATCAACTGTGATCCGTCCTTCCATATAGGGCAGCCATCCATGCGGGCGATGTGCCCAGATCTGCTTACGCTTCCCTTCCTCTTCCTCTCTCCAGCCGATAAAATATATTGCGCCGGCCCTTGGTTTCGCAGTATAAACAATTTTAATCTTCCCTTCTTTGTTGTAGGAAAGTAGCGAATGCCGGGATTGGATACCGGGTATTTCGTTCCGGCCTCCTGTTCCTGGTTCCATTGACCTTGTACCCTGATTTTTTAGGACAGGATAGACTACAAGGTTAGATCCCTGCTGGTTATAAACGACATCCGCTCCATTGACTGTCACGGATGAGACACTAAAATCCGGAGTATGGAATACGATGGAATCCACCTGGCGACGGTTTGGAGTGAAAGTGAATTCAGCTGTTCCTGTTACCAGGTTTTGTTCCGGCTGGAAACTCACCCATGCTGTCAGATGCCTGATAGTGACCGGAAGATCGGCAGGTGTTGCAGAAGGATCAATGTAATAAGAGACCTTCTTATCTTGAGATAAGGCTGAGGATGTCAAAAACAGAAGAAAGAGGAAGAAGCTGATATGTGTACGAATGCTCTCCATAAATGAAAAATTAGTATGTTTGCCCTTGTTTCGAAAGCACGATCCGATATGTCGGCACCCAAAAGTAGTAAAATTTCAGGCATTTCTCATGTTCTCTCAGTGATCGACGGACAGGAACTTGAACGCCAGCGGCTGTCACGTGAATTGCACGACGGCATCGGCCAGTCGCTCATCGCTATCAAGATGAAGCTCGACAGCCTTACTTATATGCAGGAGACTGAGATCAAGTCGCAACTGGAAGGGATCAAGCGGCAATTCGATCAGATCATCGACGAAATCCGCCGTATTACGACAGACCTGATGCCTCCGGTATTGGATGAATTCGGCTTGATCATCGCTTTGTTCAACTTATGTGAAGATACAAGCCGGGCCTCCGGTATCCAGATTAAATTTGAACACAGGGCAAAGATAGATACCTGGAATAAGAAGATCCAGACGTACCTCTACCGGATCATCCAGGAGGCAATCCACAATATCGTCAAACACTCCGCCGCCAAACAGGGCTATATTAAGCTGCAGGCCGATATCGACGCCATCTACCTGAGCATTCAGGATAATGGGATCGGATTCCGGATCGTACATACAAAAACCGATGAACATCCCGGACATGGTCTTCATAATATCAAAGAACGGGTTAAATTGCTTCATGGGTCATTCGACCTTAAGTCGGCTCCCGGAAAGGGTACGCTGATACAAATAAAAGTACCGAGGCGCAACTGATGGAAAAGATAAATGTCTTCCTGGTTGACGATCACGACCTTGTCAGAGATGGACTGAAGGCTCTTCTTTCAGGCATCTCCGATATCGTGATCATCGGTGAAGCCGCTACGGGAGGTTCTCTTTTTGAGAAGCTGAAGACCATTCAACCGGATGTACTTGTCCTTGATATCTCCCTGCCAGATATCTCAGGAATAGAAATTACCCGGCGCATCACATCCGAATATCCCGCGATCAAAGTCCTCATCCTCTCAATGTATACCAATGAGGATTTTATTTACAACGCACTGAAAGCAGGAGCCATAGGGTATCTGCCGAAAAATACGACCCGCCAGGAATTGCTCCACGCCATTTATGCTGTTAATAATAATGAGGAATATTTTGGAGAGACCATTTCCAAGATCCTCGTTCAGAACTATGTACGATCGACGAAGGAAACCAATAAAGATGAACTCTTCCGGGCAGAAAGTCTCTCCCGCAGAGAGATCGAGATCCTCCGTATGTTTCTGGAAGGAATGCTGAACAAGGAGATCGGAAAAACTCTCGGCATAAGCATCCGTACCGTCGAGACTCATAAGAACCATATTATGAAGAAATTGGGATGCAAGTCGACCGTAGAAATGCTGAAATTTGCCATCCGGAACAAGCTTGTAAAATTGTAATTCCATTGATCTCAATTTCAGAGGAGATGATTATATTCACTACCGTAAAAGAAACCCAAAAAACAATCCAGGTATTAAGAGGAAATGGGAAAAGCATTGGTTTTGTAGCGACCATGGGGGCTTTGCACGAAGGTCATCTATCGCTGATCCGTCGGTCGAAAAAAGAGAATGATATCACGTTCTGTAGCATCTTTGTCAATCCCATCCAGTTTAATAACAAAGAGGATCTTATCCGGTATCCGCGAACACTGGAACAAGATTCCCGGTTACTGAAAAATGAGGGATGCGATTTCGTTTTTGCACCAGACGTGGAGGAAATGTATCCCGGAGGAAAAAAACCTAAGGTTGAAGTCGATTTTGGAATGCTCGAGAAAGTGATGGAAGGTAAATTCCGTCCAGGTCACTTCAATGGAGTTGCTATTGTCGTTAAACGTCTGTTCGACATTATTGATCCTTCACGGGCATATTTCGGAAAGAAAGATTTCCAGCAATTGGCTGTGATCAGACACCTTGTCAAAACTATAAAATTACCCCTGGAGATCGTCCCCTGCGACACAGCGAGAGAACCCGACGGATTAGCCATGAGTTCGAGGAATATGAGGCTGACAGTGGCTCAAAGAATGATTGCGCCGCATATATACCAGGTTCTTCAGAGTGTGAAGGAAAAGGCCGGCATCGTTCCGGTGAAGAAACTAAAGAGCTGGGCGATACTGAAGATCCATGAAAAGCCGGAGCTACGGGTTGAGTACCTGGAGATAGTTGATAAGGAGACCCTCCTGCCTCTTAATGACTGGTCTGCCCGGGACGGGGCTATCACTTTGACCGCAGTCTACCTGGGAGATGTCCGCCTGATCGATAATATTGAACTTTTTTCGTAATTTTGCCGCCGTGATGCAGATCGAAGTCTTAAAGTCGAAAATACATCGTGCAACGGTGACCGGTGCCGACATCAATTATGTGGGTAGCATAACTATTGATGAGGCGCTGATGAATGCTGCCAATATTGTTGAGTTTGAGAAAGTTCAGGTACTGAATCTCAATAATGGCGAACGGATTGAAACATACGCGATCAAGGGAAAAAAAGGTAGCGGTATCATATGCCTCAATGGAGCCGCCGCCCGGAAGTTTCTGCCAAATGATATCGTAATCATTGTATCGTTTGCTATCATGGATTTTGAAACTGCAAAAAATTTTAAACCTTCCATTACCTTCCCCGGGAAGAATAATAAGCTCACCAGGGGAAAAAAGAACTAAGGGATGGCTCAAAGTGTACCTGATTCCGGTTCCCTGAAAAAGAGGATCCTTAACATCTTTAAATTTGTTTTCTTTTTTGGTTTAGGCATCTTAATTATCTGGCTGTCACTTAAAGACCTGACAGCCGGGGAACGGTCACAGATCATACATTCCTTCCGGATTGCTAACTATTGGTGGGTATTTCTAGCCATTGTCCTGGGGATTCTTAGTCACATAATTCGCGCTCTGCGCTGGAAACTGTTTTTCGAACCCATGGGTTTTCACCTCTCGCTGAAGAATACTTTCTATGCCGTAATGGTTGGTTATTTTGCCAATCTCGCTTTTCCTCGTCTCGGTGAAGTGACCCGGTGTGGATTGCTGACCCGTTATGAGAAAATACCTTTCAATAAAGCACTTGGTACGGTCATCACCGAGAGAGCCATCGACATGATCATCTTTATCCTGATCTTCCTTTTGATGCTTCTTACCCAGCTCGGTACGATCAGCGGGTATCTCGACAATAAAATTTATCCCGGACTGGTAGCCAAGTTTGGAAATCTTCACTATTCCCGGATGATCATCCTGACCCTCGCCGGAATCCTTTGTCTTTTAATTCTGATTTTCTATTTTTTCGGGAAAAGAATCCGGAAATCAAACTTCTATCTCAAGATTAAAAACATAATCCTTGGCTTCTGGGATGGGCTGAAATCGCTCGGCCAGATCAAGAAGATATGGTTATTCACCTTTTATTCATTTGCCATCTGGGTGCTTTATTTTTTCATGCTCTATCTGATATTCTTCTGCTTTACCGAAACATTTGATCTTGGTCTTGGAGCTGGTTTGTCGGCACTGGTTCTTGGCAGTATCGGCATCATGATCACACCGGGAGGTATCGGCTTGTATCCGGCTATTATTCAGGAAACACTGATGCTATATGGGATCTCAAAACCCACCGGACTCGCACTCGGATGGATCTCGTGGACTGCACAAACAGCCATGATTATTGTTGTAGGAGGTATTTCTTTATTACTTTTATCTTTCAATAAGCTTAAAAAAGATGAATTATCTTAACAACATCGAATCGAAAATCCTTAGCTGGGACGCTCTGCGTAAACAACTGGCTGTATGGCGTTTTAAAGATAAAAAGATCGTTTTCACCAACGGCTGTTTTGACATTCTGCACCTCGGCCATATCGAATACCTGGCTAAAGCCCGTGAATTGGGAGGAGTCCTGATTGTCGGATTGAACTCCAACGACTCGGTACATCGCGTAAAAGGCCCTTCACGCCCCCTGAATGACGAATATGCCCGGGCAATGACACTCGCCTCCTTATCATTCATCGATACCATCGTCATCTTTGAAGAAGAAACTCCACTTGAACTTATCGAACTTGTTCGTCCGGATATACTGGTTAAAGGGAAAGATTATAAGGAACTTGAAATCGCGGGTCACGATGTTGTGAAATCTTATGGCGGAAAAATCATTACCATCGACCTTGTCAAAGGATATTCCACTACACAACTGATCGAGAAAGCACGTAAGTTGCACCCGTAATATGTCAAAAATAAAGACGGCCTTCTTCTGTCAGAACTGCGGTAATCAGTCCCAGAAATGGATGGGAAGATGCCCCGCCTGCGGGGAATGGAACACCTTTACCGAAGAGGTGATCCAGCGGGAAGAAAAGATAGCAGGACGAGTTACCTTTGGCGATACGCGATCAGCCACTCCCGTCAAGGTCTCAGAAGTCACATTCAAAACGGATATCCGGATCAATACCCATAATGAAGAGTTGAACCGGACATTGGGAGGGGGCGTAGTTCCGGGATCAGTGATCCTGATCGGCGGAGAGCCTGGAATAGGGAAGTCTACGTTGATGTTACAGGTCGCCCTGAAATGCACCGGTCAGAAAATCCTCTATATCAGCGGAGAAGAAAGTGAACAGCAGATCCGTATGCGGGCGGAACGGATCGGCACTTTGAATGAAAACTGCTTCATCCTTACTGAAACCAATACCCAGGCTATCTTCCATCATCTTGAATCGGTCAAACCCCAGATCATCATTATCGACTCCATTCAGACTTTACAGACCGACATTATTGAATCTTCCGCCGGCAGTATCTCCCAGATCAAGGAGTGCGCTTCAGAACTTCAGAAATATTCGAAGATCACTCATACCCCTGTATTCCTTATTGGTCATATCACTAAAGATGGGAATCTGGCGGGACCCAAGATCCTGGAACATATGGTCGATACCGTTCTTCAGTTTGAAGGTGACCGGAATTACGGATACCGTATTCTTCGCTCCCTGAAAAACCGGTTTGGATCTACTTCCGAATTAGGGATCTATGAGATGAACGACAGCGGATTAAGGGAGGTACACAACCCTTCGGAGATCCTTCTCAGCCAGCGTGATGAAAAAGTGAGCGGGATTGCTATTGCCGCTATGGTTGAGGGAATGCGCCCGATGCTCGTCGAAATACAGGCCCTGGTAAGTAGTGCCGTCTATGGTACTCCTCAGCGATCGACTACCGGTTTTGATGGGCGCCGTTTGAACATGCTGCTGGCAGTGCTAGAAAAACGAAGCGGATTCCGCCTGGGAACAAAAGATGTATTTCTCAACATTGCCGGTGGAATCAGAGTCGACGATCCGGCGATTGACCTGGCAGTGGTCGCAGCAATCCTCTCTTCCAACCAGGATTCACCCATCGATTCCAAGACCTGTTTTGCTGCCGAAACAGGTCTTTCAGGAGAGATCCGCCCGATAAACCGGATCGAACAGCGGATCACTGAAGCAGAGAAATTAGGGTTTGAAAGGATCTTCATTTCAAAATACAATACCAAAGGGATCGATCTGAAACGTCATGATGCGATAAAAATGATCCCCGTTGGAAAGATCGAAGAGATGTATCGTAAATTATTTGAATAAAAAATACCATGAAAAACAAGCCCATCGTTGATAAAAAAGACATCCTCGATATCATCAAAAGAAGCCAGTGGTGCCATATTGCAATGATCGATATACACGGGAATCCTTATGTTATCCCGCTGAACTTTGGATTTAAGGATGATGTTATTTATATGCATGGGGCATCGCATGGAAAAAAGATCGATGCATTGAAAAAAAACCCGGGCGTATGTATAAACTTCAGCCTGGATCATGCTCTTCGCTACCAGAATGAATATGTAGCCTGCTCCTGGGGTATGAAATATCGAAGCGTTCTTTGTTATGGGAATGCTGAATTTGTTGTAGACACGGAAGAGAAAGTCAAAGCATTACACATCATCATGGCCCAATATTCCGGAAATACGTTCACTTTTAAACCACCCTCCATCCGCGAAGTGAATGTATGGCGAGTGAAGGTGGAGAAATTCGAAGGACGGATTTATGGTTATTAAAAAGTTGATTTGGTAATTTTGTATTGTCATCCGGCGAAAGTTCTGAATAGTTATGGAATACAAAGATTATTACAAAACCCTTGGGGTCTCAAAAAATGCTTCCCAGGCAGATATAAAAAAACAATATCGTAAGCTTGCCATAAAATACCATCCCGATAAGAATCCCGGGAATAAACAGGCTGAAGAGAAATTCAAAGACCTCGGCGAAGCTTATGAAGTTCTCAGTGATCCGGAGAAACGTAAAAAATACGATACCCTGGGCACCAACTGGAAACAATATGAGCATTCAGGTGCAGGACCAGGAGGTGTCGATTTTTCAGAGTGGGCAAGACAAGGAGGCGGGAGACAGTATTCGCGCGCTTATTCTTCTGAAGATTTTGGCGGTACCAATTTTTCCGATTTTTTCAATACTTTTTTCGGTGGGGGTTTAGGCGATATCTTTGGTAATAGGTTTAATGCCACAACTCAACGCAGGAGCCGAAACCAGGAAGCTACTCGTAAAGGTGAAGACTATGAATCACGTTTGCAGATCACGCTGGAAGAGGCGTTTAAGGGTAGCAAACGGCTCCTTACGGTCGATGGAGAAAAGATCAGTATCACGATTCCTCCCGGGGTCAGAAACGACCAGGTTTTGCGTGTGAAAGGAAAAGGAGGAAAGGGATGCCGGGGAGGTGAATGTGGAAATCTGTTCCTCCATGTTGAAATTCTACCCGATCAAAAATATGAACGAAGGGAAAATGACCTGTACTCCGATCTTCATGTATCCCTCTATAAAGCAGTCCTGGGAGGTGAAGTTCCGGTCCATACCCTGAAAGGAACCTTCAACATGATGATCCCGGCAGAAACTACCAACGGGAAAATACTTCGTATGAAAGGGCTCGGTATGCCCATATATCTGAAAAAGGGAGTATCGGGTGATCTTTATCTCAAGATCATTGTGGATATCCCCCAAAACCTTACCCGGGAAGAAATAACGCTATTTAAGAAACTATCCTCCATCCGGCCATCTTAAATGGTCTTTCCCCATAGGGGATTCCTGTCTTCCATCGGAAATAATCTCTTTTATTTTCCAATCTTTTCTGAAATTTTTTTTACTCATTAACGTTACTGAATATCATTATCAACAATTTTAAAACAGGAATTATGAGAAAAACGATGATTATCCTGGTACTAACAAGTCTATTTATTTTCTTACTCCACGATCTTTCCTTCTCCCAGAAGAACGCTCCGACTGATCCTATGAGCGTTAAAAGCTGGACACTCTCTTTCACCTTCGGACAGGGAACTCATTTCTGGGGTAATGGTGCAGGATTCGGTCCGGCGACAAAAATTGCATTCGAAACCGGTGTGTGGCAATTGGGACCAGGCGTTCTCACACTCGGTGGCGAGTTCAACATGTCATATTTCTGGCATAAGTACTATTCCGACTATAAAGAGACCTGGACCAATTTTATGTTCGGTGTCCGCAGCGCTTACCATTATGGTTGGAAGGTCAAAGGACTCGACACCTACGCGGGTGTTCCGCTGGGAATGGGTTTTTCCTTGTACAATCACGCCGATCACCAGGGATATAAAGGTTATAATGGCGTTTATCCTTATTTCGGGATTTTCTTTGGCGCTTCGTATTACTTCAATAACGTTTTGGGGGTGAATGGAGAAGTAGGTTACAATGCTACTTACGCTAACCTGGGACTTATCCTCAAACTCCGGTAACCGTTATTGTTTTCGCCGGATTATGGAATAGCTGAATAAGCGGAAGGTTGTATATCCTAAAAGGCCACCAACCATAAACCCCACCACGACATCTCCTGGAAAATGTACTCCCAGGTATATCCGGGTATACCCCATAAAAAGCGCCCACAAGAAAAGAAAGAGGGAAAGGATTTTATACCGGTCTTTCAGCAGAAAAATAAGAAAGACGGCAATAGCCATGGTATTGGAGCCATGTGCAGAATAAAACCCATACATACCCCCAGTATAGCCATTGACGGTATGAACACCCTGAAGTCCCGGTTCATGGGTGGGACGCAAACGGCCAATCCATTCCTTGAAAAGGTTCGACAATTGGTCGCTGACAAGAATCATCAGGGCTACGAAAAGTATAATCCACAGGGTTTCCCACCTGAAATTACGAATAATCAGATACAGGATAATCAGATACAACGGGATCCATACCAGCGACCGGGTACCCCAGTATATCAACGGATCCATGATGGAGCAATGTAATCCGTTTATAAAAAAGAACAGGGAATGATCCAGATTATTTAATGATTCAATCACAGCAAAAACTAATTCCTAAATTCTTAATTCCTAATTGATAAATAGCACAACATATTTGACACTTTGCATCGTA